>Ga0255420_10046_pt1 | contig 19546 bp, 12 predicted proteins | sample ANMaggSeSYBR02I3_FD_182630 | JGI IMG/M metagenome (GOLD analysis project Ga0255420, IMG submission 182630) | Sediment cell enrichment communities from methane seep in Santa Monica Basin, California, United Staets - ANME aggregate JGI... | ecosystem: Environmental > Aquatic > Marine > Cold seeps >...
ATTATATCCCGGATGCAAAATCAGTTATCGTGATAGGCATATCTTATCCGTCCGGAATAATCGACCGGGCGGAAAAGGCGCCGGCGGAAGCGGTCGGGCCATACTCCATGTATGTCCACGAGTGTACTTCCAACGTGGGTATGGAGGCAGCCATTACTGTTGCGAAGATGTTGAGCCGGCAGGGCCATAAGGCGATTCCGGTTGAGGACTTGTGCCAGACCGCTTCGAAGGCGGCCCACACCTTCGGCCAACGTACCGATTGCTTGTCGAGCCGTTATGCCGCCGTACTCGCGGGCTTGGGACAGATGGGCTGGTCCGGCTGTGTTATTACGCCGGAATTCGGCTTGAGGCAGCGGTTTGTCGCGATAGTTACCTCTGTGCCGCTGGAGCCGACACCTCTATATGACGGAAATCCCTTGTGCGAGAAATGTTTCCGGTGCGTAGATGCCTGCCCCGTAAAGGCGGTCTCCAGGGAAGGCGTGTCCATCAGCCTGGCCGGAAAGACGTGGGAGCAGGCGAAGGTGGACTCCCTTCGATGCGATTGGTCGAAAAAATACGGCTTTGTCGCCGATGCTGGGCCAAAGTATATGGGTTGTCAGCATGACATCATGCCGCCGGAAAAAATAACCCCCGAGGCCATCATTGAGGCAATGAAAAAGATGGATCCAATACAGAAACAGATTCTATGTGTTGTTGAAAACTGCTTGCTGAACTGCCCAGCTTCGGAAAGACAAGAATAGAGGTTGCTATCATGTTGACATCGGAAATGGTGAAACGTTTTGGCATGGACTGTGGGGCCGATGTCGTGGGAATCGGCGACATGGACCGCTTTGAAGGCTGCCCTAAGGAGATGGACCCACGTTACGTTTACCCCGATGCCAAGAGTATCATCGGTTTCATTTTCCGCATTCCGCGCGGCTATATTCGGGGTATCGAGGAAGGCACGCATTTTTATCAGTACCCGTCCATGGGATATGCCGGCATTAATGAAGTCGCAGCCCCGACCGTACTCTACGAAACCGGCAAGTTCCTTGAGGATCACGGTTATGAAGCGGCGGTTTTTCGCAATACGGGCGGGCGTGGTTCCGTCTCGGACATGACGGGCAGGCCGGGGGCGGAAGAATCTCCGGAGCTTCACGGGCGGTCGGTGCATTACACCGTCGGCGTCTCTCCGGAACTGCCCCCGCCGGATGTTTTCATCCACTTTCGAATTGCCGCCTTTATCTGCGGGCTGGGCGAAATAGGATACAGCAAGATGCTCCTTACCCCCCAGTTCGGCCCGATGAACCGGCAAGCCTTTATTTTTACGGACGCGCCGCTGGAGCCGGATCCATTATACGATGGCCCGGAGCTTTGCAATCAATGCATGGCCTGCGTGGCGAACTGCCCGGGGAAATGCCTCAGCCTCGAAAAAAAGGTGCGGGTAAATATAGCCGGCCGGGATGTGGAATGGGGAAAACTCGACGAGTGGAAATGCTTCGCCAGCTATATGGGCATGAACAAGGCGTCAAACCCCTTCCTCGACCGCCACGCCTTCGATGAACATCCCGAGGGGGAAAAGCTCATCAGGGGTGAAAAGGAGATACTCCCTGAAGAATACAGTTGGATAAATCAAAAAATCAACGCCTGCTATCCGACCGAAGTATCCGGATACAACCCTCCCAAGTGCGGCGGATGCCTGCGAGCTTGTATCAATTCGCTGGAACGGAGGGGAATCTTAACCAATAAATTCAAGAACCGATTCCGCAAAGGAAAACCGTGGAAAATGAATCTATAGCGGCCTTGAGGCCATGACAGTTGGAGATGAAAATGTTAACCAGTGAGCAAATAAAAGAAGTGGCGAAAAAGTGCGGGGCCGACCTGGTGGGAATCGGCGATCCGAATCGTTTTAAGGGCGTTTGCAAGGAGCAGGATCCCCGTTATATCGCACCGGGCGCGAAATCCATTATCGGCTTGGGTTTTCGGGTTCTGCGTGGAAGTCTCCGGGGCATTGAGGAAGGAACACATTTCTACCAGTATCCCGAGATGGGCGTAGTTCACATCGACGAAGTCCACGCACCGTCGGTATTGAGGAGGATGTCGTGTTTTCTGGAAGACAACGGGTATGAGGGCGTTGTCCAGCGCAGCGTGCCGGACAGGCGCCCCGCGTCCGATCCGGGCACTAATCCTGAACGCGTACCCGTTGCCAAACTTGCTTACGCGGAGCCGGTTTCTCCCGATAAGCCGGCGCCCGACGTACTGATGGATTTTCGGCTTGGGGCGTATATTTGCGGGCTGGGCGAGATCGGCTACGGTGGATTCTTTCTGACGCCCCAATACGGTCCGCTGCAGCGTTTTGCGTTCATCCTTACCGACGCGCCTTTGGAGCCGGACGGTATTTACGACGGTCCACAGCTTTGTGATCGTTGCGGCAAGTGTATCGCAGCCTGTCCCGGCAAGGCCATCAGCGAGACGAAAACCGTGGAACTCCGGGCGGGAGATTCCCGCATTGAACACGCACGGCTGGACGAGTGGCAGTGTACTGCCTATTACATGGGCGCAAACGCTTCGACCAATCCCTTTCTTGCTCCGGATGCGCTCAAGGACATTCCGGATGGTGAAAAGATCGCCGCCGGCAAAAAACACCTCACGGAAGATGAGGTCAAGGCGCTGCGCCCGATATTGAACGGTGCTTATTGTGGTATGAGATTCGGCTATAATGCTTCGATTTGCGGCAGGGCGTGTTATCGCCAGTGCCTCATCCATCTCGAAGAGAGAGACATTTTGGCCTCGAAGTTCAAGTCGCCATTCAGAACCAAGTCGCCATGGAGCCTGAGTGAATGAAATTTTCCGTCGGCTATCCCGTTAACGACAGCGACGGTTTTATCGAGTCCGTCGAAAAGCATCGCGAACACATCGAGGAGGTCTATTTCGCCTGGCCGGGCGTGGCCTCATGTCGCATGTCTTCATCCGACCAGACGGGTTACGTCTCGTGGGACGTGCAAGAGCGACTGGAATCGGACCTCTTGCGATTCCGGCAGGCCGGGGTGAAACTCGACCTGCTGTTTAACGGGAATTGCTACGGCGACGAGGCCGTCTCTCGAAAGTTCGAACGACTTATCCGTTCCATTGTTGATTATCTCCGGGACAGGGTTGGCGGGGTGGACGTTGTCACCACTACGTCGCCGTTCGTCGCATTCGTTATCAAAAATTATTACGAGTCCATCGAAGTTCGAGCATCGGTCAATATGCGAATCGGGACTGTCGAGGGCTTGACGTACATGGAAGATGTATTCGACAGCTTTTATATCCAGCGGGAATACAATCGTGATTTCGAGCGAATCGAGCTGTTGCTGCAATGGGCGCAGGATCATGGCAAAAAGTTGCTTTTGCTGGCCAACAGCGGATGCCTGAATTTCTGCTCCAATCAAACATTTCATGACAACCTCGTTTCGCATGAGGCCGAGCTTGCCGGCATGGATAATGTCAGCGAATACAATCCCATCATGTGCCGGAGATATTTTACAAACCCCGCCAATCACGTATCGATTCTGGCCCGCGGCAATTGGATCCGGCCGGAAGATATTCACTACTATGAGAAGTACTTCTCTACCGTTAAATTGGCTTCGCGGATGCACTCGCGCCCACAGATGGTAATCTCATCGTATGTGAATAGAACGTTTCACGGAAACCTGCTCGATCTCCTTGAGCCTGGATACGGACACGCATTTCGGCCTTACATCCTGGATAATCGGAAGTTTCCTGAAGACTGGTTTGAGCGATTCGTTAACTGCCGCACCGGTGAGGCTCGCGATGCTTTCTGCCAACAACTGCTTTCGGAGGTTCTTGTGGATACTACTGCCTCACACATGATTACGGATTAGAGCCTTTGATAGTGCAGGTCTTACAGATGTTTCAAGCCGCAGCCCCTAACGCTACTGCAAAGGCCAAATCTGATCCGAATTCCAAGCATAAATTCCTACAAAAACAGCCATTCACTTTCCTTGGGCTACGTTAGCGATAAAACCGCTTTCCATAGGTTATGATTTCGTCGTTCATGGCGTCGATAAGTTCCTGATCGTACGGCACTCCATGACTTGGCGCTGCAACGTATCCACCATTTTCGGCTAATTGATCGATCCGTTTGCGAACTTCGGATCTTACTTCGTTGGTTGTTACGCCTGGTTTGTCGAGTACAAACTGGCTGTCAATGCCGCCGCAGAATGTAATTTTTCCGGCAAACCGCTTTTTCAATACCGTGAGATCATTGCAGGGTTGGCACGGATTCCAAATGTCTGCTCCTATCTCAATTATGTCGGCAAAGACCTCCTCAATTTTTCCGCATGAGTGTTGATTGATGATAATGTTTCGCTCTTTCATGCAATTGTAGATTCGTTGCGTGTGCGGCTTGATGATTTTCCGCCATACATCAGGGGGGAGAAAGAGATTGTTTTGTGTCCCCCAATCATCTCCGTACCAGATCATATCCAGGCCTGCGATATCGTCGAATTTCCGAATCAGAGCAATTTTGTAGTCTGCTATGGCCGAAATGAGTTCATCCATGAGCCCGGGTTCCGTAAGATATGCAATTAAGGCTTCATCCATCCCGAGAAGCAGATAGGATCGCTCAAACAATCCCATTTCGATAAAACCAGACACCAGACAATCTTTACGATCAATTGCAGCGGCTTGACTTTCTACTGAAGACCAATCAATTTGGTTGACGTCGGGAATTGTTATCTGACCACGCCACCTGAGAAGGTCGGTAACCGGATTACCCCCATGACTGGGATAGGTTCCGCCCTGTGCGCCCTCCTCCAGTGACCATTTGACACCGAAATCATCTTTTCCGGGGGAACCCGGCCGTTCAACAACAGGAGAGCAAATATTTACTACGCTTTCCATTCCGTTCGGAACCCACTGGGGGTTATTATGGGCACCTCTAAAAATTCGATTTTAGCATTCTGAATATTTCATATCATCAAGATTTCTGAATCGGTGGGGATTTCTCCCCGATTCCGTCGTTTTTTTGCCTGCGTGAGGCCATTGAGACCCGGCGGTCTTGCTCTGGGCGGCGATTCCGCCCGCCGACGGGCTACCCCGCCGCAGCCAACAGGCGATATCGGTTGAAGTTGTACACCAGATTTCGCATTCCAATCATGGCTCGAACCCGTATCTTCCCAATCGCCCGAATCACCATGTCGCCAATCATCATCGTCTGCACCCCAAAAATATGCTCCACGCGGCTGCGGATTTTCGACCGCGTGCGGTTGCCGCATTTTTCTCGCTCGCTCAACGGACGATGTCGGCATCCTTTGCGTTGCACATGCTCTCGGAAGCCCTCTTCAGCCAGCATCTCCAGCGACGCCTCCGAACGGTAGGCCGAGTCGGCCCAGACATCTTTGGAACTGTTCTTCTTATCCAGCAATTCCTCGAAGACCTGGGAGTCGTGCACCGAGGCTTGCGTTACTTCATAGGCTCGAACGAATTTGTCTTTCGCGTCCACGCTCACATGGTTCTTGTAACCATAGTAATTCTTGCCGTTTTTCTTGGTCCATCGCGCGTCGGTATCCTTCTGGCGACGTTTGTTTTCAGGCCAATCATCAGGGGTCTCGCCCTTTTTGATCTGCGTATTTTCGTCTCGTGTGTTACGTTGCCTGGGAACGGCGACGATGCTGGCGTCGACGATTTGGCCTTTGCGGGCGGCAAAACCATTGTCGCGCAAAAAGGCGTCGAACTGCTCAAAAAGCGCCTCGACCAGCCCGGCCTTGGCAAGTTGATCTTCGAACAGCCAAATGGATTTTTCGTCAGGAACGCAGTCGGATACGGTCAAGCCGAGGAATCGCATGAAGGACAGACGGTCGCGAATTTGGAACTCAATGGCTTCGAAGGCGAGATTGTAAAGGCTGCGCAAGACCGTGATTTTGAACATCAGAACGACATCGTAGGGTTTTCTGCCGGCGGGAGATTTTCGCTCTTTTTGACGCAGCGTCTCCAGGGAAGGCCGAAAAGCATCCCAGTCGATTATGGCGTTGAGCTGGACGAGTGGGTCGCCGGCTTTGTCGAGTTGGTCGAATCGCTGCTGACAATCAAAGAGGCCGGTCTGCATCATGATATGTTCCTTCCATGGCTGAAAATCAGAGTCAAAATTCCATTTCCATGATTCTACCGCATTCCCAAGGAAAAAGCCCACGCTGACCGGCAATTTTTAGAGGAACCCTTATGTTGGAAAACACGAAGGAGATTTTCTTTTGCTTTCATTTGCCGGCATCCATCGATTAAGGGGATCTCTAAAGTTACGAAACGGCCAATGCAATGCCGCGAATTTCGCCGTTCAGCTCATCGGCCTGGATTTCGCCGACCACGGCGTTGTTTGCCGGGGCAACGGCGCAATAAAAGTGAAAAAGCTGTCCACCCTTCGCGATCACGCCGGCTTTATGGGCATGACGCGAATCTATACTTTCGGCTTTCGCGATTATTCCGGCTTTACAGGCATAACGTGAATCAATACTTCCGGCCGGCCCGACGTCAACAAGTACCTTGTTGGATTTCTCCCAATTAAGCAAATCTTTTGAGAATGCGATACTGTCTCTTGCATGGCCGTCGCTACAGTTGCCGAAATAGAACATCACCCAGAAATCCTCGTGCCGGAAAACACAGGGATCGGAAGCGAATAAATCATCGAAAGAGCCGTTGGAGCCAATCTTCAGGATCGGATTGCCCTGGTATCTTTCCCAGTGGATCAGGTCGGTGGAAATTGCCAGCCCCGTCTCCTCAACCCATGCGTCTGCCTGGTTCTTTGCGTTATAGAACAGATAGTACGTGCCGCCATGCTCCATAATCCAGGATTTGTACAACCCTCCAGATTCCCATTCGCACGTGGGAGAAGGCTTTAATATGGGATCGCAAACTTCCCAGTTTCGCAAATCGTTACTGTAGCATAGACCAATTACCGCCGGCCCGCCTTCGTATCCCGGTTCCGGATAGGCGTGATATGTGCCGAGGAAACGGTCGTCCACTTTTTTCAACGTTGCGGGGCCAAAGACTTCATTGTCTCGCAGGATGCAGGAGAGGGCGACGTTGAATTCGGTTACCGAACCTTTCGGTCCGCGGTCCAGAATCATGCCTTCTTTTTTCCAATGCAGTAGATCCTCGGAACTTGCGAGACCTGTTCTGTACCCTATCGAATCCCATCCGATAAAGGTCATGTAGTAGCGGCCATCGTGATAAAACGGGAAGGGGCAATCCACGGCATGGCTGTCAAATGTCCCTTTCTCATAAGACGGCGACAAAACCAGAGTATTTGTCTTGTTGGGCGTCTCGAACGTCTCAATTGGATAATCCATCGCATGTTCCTTTTTCGTAAAACTTCACGTTCGCAAACGATAAACCACAGATCTGCGGATGAGCACAGATAAACGCAGATAACGAACCGCGCGAAATTTGCTTAGAGAACTTTCATTTCTACGGCTTCCTCATAGATTGCCAGTATGTTCTCAAGAAGTGTGCGCTTTATAGTGCAGGTCCTACAGATGTGTCAAGAAGTCAGTGCCGAAAAGTAGGTCAGGTGAATAAAAAATCAATGCTACGTGTCGAAAACGTCCCCCAATTATAACCACATCAGATTGGCATTTCATCCTTTGTCCATAAGCCCAAATCAATTTTTCAGGGACGTCTACTTAACCCAAAATACGGTTACTTTCGTTTAGAATGCCCTTATCTCAAATATCCTGACATTACTGTCTTTGGGGGTTCCTTTGGTGATATATAGTCTTATCTTCCTTGTTCTTACCCTTGGGAATTCTGAGGCGACTATCTGTTTGACATTATCCTTAATGCTATCCTGCGTAACCCATTTTCCCGTATTTTCATCCCCAGTCTGGATCAGGTATTCGGATGTTCTGGCTAAGAGGCTTTTATGGTGATATACATGTACCTGACTTATTTCCCTTGGCTTCTTGAATTCTATCGTCAGCCAATGCGGCGAGGATAACCACGCCGCGGAGACCCAGCCGGTATCAGGGTTACCATCCAGAACCCGATACGGCAAGTTGTACGATTTTGTTGAACTGGCAGTCACCTTCGCTACTTCGTGAAGCAAGTTGGCTTTTAACAAATCCTTGCCAACTATCTTCTCCGGTTCGACAGTGTTCAATAATTCATCTTTCTTCAGGCTTTGTCTGAATCGCTTTAATGGGGGAACAGTTTCCACACGGTCTTTTGTCATTACAATCTCGTGTTCACCTTCAGGCGCCGCCAGCGTGACAAGATTCTTGCTCTTGTCAAATTTGAAAGTTCCTTTCTTGCCGTCTACGAATACCGTCTCTACCTGGAATGGGCAATAGAGGCTTATTTGCCCGGATTTGCCCAGCTTTACCATTCCCTCGGCCAAGGTGTCACAATAATTCATACACGCATTCGCGCTCGCCTCGCTGGACAGTAACGTTTTTCCTGCTTCTTCGAGATTCTTGCCGTAATGCATGGCGAGGCGCTGGATTGTTCCTTTGCCGTCCCTGCTTATTACCGCGATTTTTCCGTCGCTTACTATATCCTTGTATCGAATTTGGGCTGTGGGGCTGTAAAGGATTATATCTGTTCCATCGCTTCGCTTTACCGCAAAGCCTTTTGTGCTTCCCTGCCTTATGACTTCAGTGTCCGGCTTGGCCTTATCCGCGTAATATGGATAGAGCAGGGTTACAAAATTCGCATTTTTCAGTAACTCTTTCGGTTTTATGCGTAGATACTTTGCGGGACGATGATGTATATATCCATCCGCAACCGTCAATGTTTTCTCTCGCGGTTCCGCCATTTTTATAAGCAGACTCGCATTCTTCGTGGTGAGAACGATATCCTCTCCATCCGACTTGAACGTCCCCTGGGGATGGCAAAGCCACTCATATTTGTGAGGTTGGTCACTTCGCAGTTCATCGATCATCACATAATAATCAGGATATAGATACAGCACATGCCTCCGCCATTTGTCGATAAGGCCAGGATATGCAGCCGCCAGGTCGATGGTTGTATACGCATATGCAGCCGACTTCAAAAAAGCGGATATTTTAGCATTTGTTCTTTTCTGCTTGACGCTATCGACCATCACCACATTATGGCCTTGCGTACAACGGGAATAATTTCGATATATTTGCGAACCGTATGCGGTGGATCCCGAATCGATTATGAGTTTCTCGCCCTTTGCGGACAGGGAGAAGGTTCCGAGATCGTGGTGCCCCCGGTTCTGGCGAGACTTAATGGCCAGCATATTCTGCTGCGGCCCATAACCGCTTCTCATTATCACCCAGCCCACACCTCTGAAGTGCCTGGCGCATGCGTCGTCGCCGGGAGGATCCGCGGAAACACTGTCGTCATACCACAAAAGAGAGTGCATGCCGCTCAGCCACCATGGGAACGATTCGAGCATCCAGCGTGCCTGGGCGTCTCTCTTCTCGCGCGTAAGTATCGAATATACCTCTCCAAAGGAAACGCGTCCCTCTGTATCGCCGAACTCCGGTGTCCAGACGCTCTTGCCGTGTTTCCCGCCCTGATACATCATGCATACGAGTATGTCCGTTATATTGGAGGGATAATATTTGAACAGGTCCTGGCCCGTCGTATTCTTCAACGCACTGGAAAAGTAGGAAACGTACCTCATGGCGTAGTCCATATAGGTCGGGGTCTCACAATATCCGCCGTCTATATAGAAATTGGGACCGGACGGGCCGCCAGCCTTGACATTGCGAGGCGCCATGCCCCCAATCCCATAATCTTCGCCGTCGTTAGTCAGCCATCGCCGGACATTGTCCCTGACCTGCCTGGCCCATTTGGGAGCGTTGGGCTCTTCGTTGATAATCGCCAGGGCTGCGACTCCGGCGCCTCCACTGCATACCATCTGCCAGTTGCCGCCCCGCCCAATGTGACGCGGAATTTTACTGTAATAATCGGGATCAAACCATTCCCGCAGAGGTTTTATCCCCTTGTCCACCAAGGCTTTTCTTATAATCGCTCTTTCCTCGGGGGAAAGAAAATCATAGATACAGTCATAGCCGACCGCCACCGCAGCAGCGATTTCCCCGGTCTCGAGGGTGGAGTTCCACTGCGGGCTGAATCGTTCCGGTCGACGGAAGAGCGGCCCTACCCATCTTTTGAGCTTCGCCAGGGCCAGCAGTCGCTCTTTTGCCTTTCGGGCGTACTTGTCGTCGCCCGTCATAACGTACGCAAAGCCGAGGCACTGCAATTCCCTTTTCATATGGCGGGCCACCCAAAGATACCTACCGTGTTGCCTGTCGCTACCGCCATCCAACGCCTCCTCATCAGGAAAAGGTTTGGAGTGCTTCACAACGGAGTTGGCCATAGCCAGTATATTGAGCCAGGCCCCTTTGCATGCCGGGGATTTTTCGATTTTCTCTTTTATCCGTGGAATGTCATCTCGCGTGAAGTACAGGTAGGGGTGCTTCAGATTCTTGCGGCAGGTTATCCGGTCCTTGCCCGTCCGGCTGATACTGAACGGCTTCACCGCCGAGTGGAGACTTTTTTGCCCCTTTTTTGTCAGATGGCTCACCCGCCAATACCATTTGCCGTATCCGAGCGCCTTGTCCGTCGGGAGAACGTAATCGGTAGCCGTGATGGCAAAGCTATTCTTCTCGTCCCGCACATTCTCCGTGGACGGCTTAATTCCTTCTATTTTCAGCACGTTTTTGGCGAAGTTTTCGTCGGGCGATATTTCCAGAATATAACTGGCCGCGTTGTGCCTGTTATTCCATCTGAAAGTAGGCCTCTTTGTGGTAAGGGTGGTGTGCTCGACAGGCAATATCGGCATGGGCGGGGCAATGACCTGCTTGTTTTTGGTAAGCGGCAGTTCCTTCAAATACAAGTCATCAAACCACACCTTGCCCGTATTGTTCACCAACACCAGATTCAAAATGCCGGAGGCGGTATTCTTGGATGTGGTAAACCTGTGTGTCGTCCGTTTCCACCCGAAGTCGCCAGCCGACGAAGTGCTGCAATATTCGCGGCGGGCCTGCTTGCTGTTTTTGTCTTTGAACCATATCTGGACCCGTGCGCCTCTATTACCCTCTACTTTCTCGCCTTTGACGTATACCACCAACTCATACCTTGTGCTCGGCTTCAGCGATACTGTTCGCCGCCAACAGCCGGCTCCGCCTGGCTTGTCCTTACTTATGCTGACGGAATATTTTCCGCTGCGTTTTATATCGCCGTCCCGCGCAAACGAAACCGTCGGACTGTTTTTCGCTACCGTTTTACTCCATCCGTCGGCAATGCCGTCGCCGTTGGCGTCGGCCTCGAAGCCGGGATTGCTTATCATGTTCCCGCCGCCTGCCGGCTGGGTCTGCTTTTTTACAGGCCGATCGGCGCCGATTGCCACAGCCGGCATCAAATCCAGTGCAAAAAAACTCACCAATCCAATAACAACAACACAAATTCTTTTCGTCATAACGGACTCCTTTAAGTCATATTAGTACTATAGCGAGAACTACTTAGAGCTTCTAATAAAAAGAACTATGCCACAAAGAGCACGAAGAGCACAAAGTAAAACACTTTTTGTTTTTTCTTAGTGTCCTTTGTGTTCTTTGTGGCTCATTCTGTTAGGTGCTTTTATTATGTGTGTGACATTTTTTTCCGGCTGGTTTTTAGTTTTGTTGTTGTCTTGTATTAGGCCACGGCTTCAGCCGTGGTATTCATCGTAGCTATTACCAACACAGGGCGTTTTAACGCCCTTCAAGTTCGCTGGCTTAAGCCACGCGAAATAATAAGAAGCCCGTTAAAACGGGCTGACGATTTATTGAGTCCCATCATACCATGGCTAAAGCCATGGCCTATTACACAACGCCTGCAGGCAGGCGGCAGGGGGGTGGCAGGCGGGGCGGATTACGGCCACCAGTACGTATCCGTATAGTAAGCGAAATGGTACTCGTTCGAAGTGCAGCCATCGGGCATGTAGAATCTTTCGTCCTCGGCCAGCCATTCGGCGTGTCCGTCGCAAAAGGCCATGACCGCACCATCATTATGCCTGAAAGCGGGGTGGAACCTTGCGTCACCCGGTCCGAGGGGAACAGATCGGTCCACGCCGTACAGCGACGTGCCGACGGAAGGATAACTATCCACCAATAAACATGTCCCGCCAGCGTTGGGGACACGCATCAGTTTCCTCCCCACGAAGGGTGTGTAAGCCAGGATATTACTGTATCCGTAGCGGCATCGTAAGTTGTCGGGAATATTGGGACAGTGCAGAATTTTGACATCATTGTTAACGTAGGGCCTGACCGATATCCACCACCACATGGAAGGGTTACTTGCCGACCAGATGGCGGGAAGGATCTTGCAGTCGCTGTAATACATCGTAAAAACCAAGCCAAGCTGTTTCTGGTTACCGATGCATTGTGTTGACTTGGCAACTTCCCTGGCGCGGTTGAGGCTCGGCAACAGAATCGAAACCAGCAGCGAGATGATGGCAATGACGACGAGCAGTTCTATGAGCGTAAAACCGCAACGACGCTGAGCATTTCCGAACTTGGCGAAGGACGACATTCTGAACTTGGCGAAGGGCGACATAATCATAATAAATCAAATCTCGCATTCTGCGATTAAACCCTATTTACGAAAAACCGTAGGGTGCAGGCCGGGTCTCTTGACCCGACATCCTACTCCTTCAAAAGGAAGGAGAAGGGTGTGCCGGGCATACTGCCCGCCCGGCACACCAATGAAAAAGTACATAGTACGGCTGTCCATCTTGCGCGGTGGCCTTCCCAGGCCGCCGCGCGGTACAGGTTACAAACCTGTGCCACCATGCCATCAGTTAAATCAACCCCCGGAAATCGGCAGCCCACACGGCTGCCGATTCCCAGGTAAAACTTGCCCCTTCCCTTGGGGGCCAATCTTTACGCACGTCGTCTGCGACGAATCAGCAGGCCGACACCGCCGAGGCCCAGCAGCACCATCGTCGCCGGCTCGGGGGTCAGGTGAGTCAGCGTTACGTCGTCCACCCAGACAGTCAGGTTGGATTCAACGCCTTCAATGGAGAACCTGGCCCTGGTGGCGCCCGTGGGGGCAGTTAACGTCTCGTCGTACCACCGCGTTCCACCCCAGATATCACCATTATCCGTGTTGCCAAGGATGCGGTGCGTGGAGATTACTTCACAGTCCTCGTCATACCATCTCAGGTTGGCTATCGCGTGCCCACCGGTCGCGCTCTTCCGTGCCCAGAACTTGGCTTCGTACTCATCCCCGGCGACGATCTGCTCGCCATAGGAGTAATACTGATATGCAGCGCCTGAGTTGATCTGCAGGGAACTGGCGCCGCTGCTCTTGTAACTCCCGGTATGCTGCTCGCCACTGGCGACCGACCAATCTTTCGGCGACGTCGTGCTGTTCCAGACCTCAAGACCGGCGTTGCGGGTTTCAATCGCCTCATTAAGCGCGGTAACGGGTGCGCCGCCATTCATTGTGATATCGTCGATGTTCATCGCTCTGGCTGAGTCTCGCCCACTTATTCGCAGGTGAAAGCCCGCCTTTGCCGCGTTCACCGGCGCCCTGACGGACTCGTAATAGTACCGTGCCCCAGCGCTTATTTCAGGATAGGAGCCACCCTTGGTGGTGATGTTTGAATCGGAAATGTACGCATCCGATGAGTCATACCATCGAATGTAACCGTAGGAGTGGCCGCTATTGATCGCGACGCGGGCATAAAACTTTCCGTCGTAGAGTGCTCCGGCCGTAACCGGCACGCTGTCCTGGTACAGATCCCTCGTATGGTGTATCGAACTGTTATAGACCTTCATGGAATAACTGCCGTCCTGCGCGTAGTTGGTGTCATAGACCCATGTCATATCCGCGACTTTGCTCCAGTTGTCGCAATTCCCACTTGTCCAGTTTTCAACGCTGGCGTTGGGCAAGGCAATATTCTGCACCGCGCCGACGGACACACTGGCCGCCAGTCCAATCACAGCTACAACCGTCAACAATGTTTTGTATGTACTCATCTTTTTTCTCCTTCTTTGCCTTCTTTCGGCTCATCAGCCCTACACCGGGCGATTTGCCGACCTTCCGCTCGTCGTACCCCTTCCTCCACACGGAGAAAACCAAGGCCGACGGGATGCAGCAATACAACCCTCACGTTCTCATAGGCATTGCCTCCTCTTGTTTTTTGTTTTCAATCAGAGTCTTTACAGATTCTCTTTCGATTAATTCCCCGATCACCAGATGGTTGTGGGGGTTTGAACGGTTTTCCGGCTTTTCCAACAAATCTATCAGTATACTCGCAGCCAGGTGGGCGGAACGCGCAAACGGAATGGCGTAGCTTGTCAGCGGCGGTTCAAGGGTGCCGCATATATGCACCATGTTGTCGAATCCCACTACGCTCAGGTCGTCCGGTACGGTCAGGCCGCGATTGCGCATATTGCTATAGACACCGGCCGCCATCCCGTCATTGGCCGCGATGATCGCAGTTGGACGTCGATCAGCCGGCAGCGAAAGCAGCCGATCGAGCGCCCCGGACATATCGGGGGCTTCGCCATCTTTGAGAAGGGTGTCGGTGCTGATTGCCACCAGTTCAGCATCGAAAGCCTCTCGCCCGCGCAGGTATTCCTCATATCCTTGATAACGATGAATAAACAGTGAATGCGCGGCATGAATATTTGCGAACGCTATTCTGCGATGTCCTCGTTTCCACAGGTAATCGGTGACGGCCGACCCGGCTGCCCACCCATCAGGCTCTACCCTGTGCATTCCCGGCACCGGGCTGGACATGCACAGGCCGACAACCGGCATGTCTTTCGGGAGTTGTTCCACAAACGCCGGACAGGCGGCTAACTTGATCAAAAGTCCATCAACCTTGCCTTCTCGTACACAGTCAGGCGGTTCTTGTCCTTGTTTGCCTTTGCCAAACTCGCCAATGAAGTGATATCCCTTTTCCCGGCAGGCCTGCTCGATTCCGCTCAGGTATGCAGCCCATAATGGATTAGCGGCCCCCCCCATACCTATTCCAGGGAGATACACACCGATATTGCCGGTGCGGACAAGCGACTGTCGGTGGTTGCGACGGGAGGCAAGAATCTGGGCGGCTTGAGACTTGCGGTAACCCAAAGCCATAATCGCCTGCCGGACCTTCCCGGAATTGTCTATGTTGACATTGGGGTGGTTGTTAAGTACTCGGCTTACTGTTCCTACGGAAACCCCCGCCTTGAGGGCAACGTCCTTGACGGTTGCCGCCCTGGTCATAACTGCCTGGCTGGTAGTCATCGATTCGCCCTTCCGCAAACCCTCTTCATTGAACCGCGTTCATCGCTCCTACTCTATTTATATAGCGATATACGGCCTATGTCAAGAATAATTTGGGGATTCTGAATGAAATTTATGCAGCCGGCGGCAGCGTTCATTGAACGACGTTCATCTCATTGCTATGTAACGAGATATGGCCTATATCAGAAATGAATTGCGACGATTTCGCCTCTCCGCCTGACCAGTTCCTTCGCACGGTTGCGCGACGACAGCAGAATACTGACCAGCAGCGAGATGACGGCGACGACGACGAGCAGTTCGATCAAGCTGAAACCACATGCTTTTTTATTTCTTTTTAGGCTTCTTTTCCGCTCCGGGCTCCGCTGCGTTCCGCCCTACGCAGCCTGGCAGCGGAAAGAAAGACAAAGCAATGGTTCTCTCATAACAACTGGATCAAAGAACCGGGGCAAGCCAATTGTGACCGGCGGAACAATTGCGCAACGCCTGCAGCTATAAGTACCCCAGGCCGCCTGAGGTGTCAATCCGTTGTTCTATTCAATTATCAAGGAGGCCAATCGTACCGATTATCATTGTTTTTATTTTCAATCAGAAGTATTTTGTAAAGGGCATGAAATTCAGTGGTTTCGGCGGAACATAAATTATGAGTGGGACTTCCAGTATTAAAGGCCGGTTGCGTATCGCAGTTTTGGGGGCGGGGCAGCATTCCGTCGATCATCACGGCCCGGGGTTGAAGCGGGTTCGGCGGCAGTATCCGGATGGCGTCGAGCTGGCGGCGGTTTGCGACAAGGATGAGGCAAAAGCACGGTCCTACGCCGAGCAATTCAGTTTTGCACGAGTCTACACCGACCTGGACGAGATGCTGGCTGCCGAAACCATTGACGGTTTGGTAGTGATTACGCCAGTCGCATTGACTGCGTCCATTGCAGCCGAACTTCTTCCCCGGCGCATCCCACTGTTGATAGAAAAACCCCCGGGACAAAATCCCGATGAAACGCGGCATCTGGTCAAGTTGGCCGAGCAATATAAAACGCCGAATATGGTTTCATTTAATCGGCGATTCAACCCGGCCCTGGTTCGGGCCAAGCAGTGGCTGGCTGACAACGTGCCCGACCAACCGCCACAACTGGCCGTCGCACGCATGCTCCGCCATAACCGCACCGAGCCGGCATTTGTCGTCGATACCGGAATCCACCTGGTGGACGCTACGAATTGTCTGATGGGGCGGCCTACCCGCGTGACTACCCATAATCGCGACCGGGTTTGGGCTTCGCATATCAAGTTTGAAAGCGGCGGAGCTGCGAATATCGTGATTGCCCCACAGACCGGCGTCAGTGAAGAAATCTACGAACTGATTGGCCCGGATTACTCACTGCGGATTGATACATCGAACTGCCGGCTGACGGTCTTCGAGGGTGGGCAGGCCTCTGTTGACTGGCAATGCCCTGACGACGAAGAATCTTGTTTTCGTGACGGAGCGGCAGGCGAAACCGAACATTTTATCGAGGCGATCCGCCAAGGCCATGGCTTTTCGCCAACGTTACATGATGCTCTACTGTCAATGCTTACAGCCGAGGCAATATTCAACAGGCAGTCCTGCAAAATCTCTCCGGATTAAACGACCTGACTTTACTCGACCAGGCGGATTTCATATTCCTGTGCCAGCTTTTTCTTCCCGGCGACGGATTGCTCGAACATCCTTATCACATCCACGATTCCCCAGCCCGCTTTCCGTTTTTCGGTTTCTTGCAGTTCAGCGGATAAAGCTTTTTGGCTTTCGATCACAAATTGCTTGCCGGTTATCGTTTTACCCGATATTACCGGAGCCTTGTCGGTTTGCACGGGTGTGCATTTAACGTATATCTTGCCTTTAATGGGTTCCAGTATCTCAATGGTGTTTTCCACTTCGATGCTTTTGTCTTTAAAGCAGTAGGTTATTTTATAGTTAATCGGAACGGTTTTCTGATTTGTATATCGCAGTGTTCCGGAGATTTGTATTTTGTAGGGGGGTTTTTCGCTCAATATCTCGCACTTGGCCTTGACATCAAAATTGTTCGAAGCCGTCTTCCCGTCCTGTTCATATATAATGCCGTTCAGGCCATAGAGCTTGCTGGCGCGCCCGCTGAACAGATGCTTCTTCTGGGCCAGGCTGTACACGTCGGCAATCACGCCGCCGCTGGGAGTAGCTGACCCGTAGGAAAGGTTGACGATATATCCGTCGGTTTTGACGGCTACGACTTTCAGCTCGGAAAGGTTTTTGATGTATCCTTCCTTGCGATCGTTTACCAGCTCATAGTCCGAAGAATAATCTTTCCAGAATTCATAACAATCTATGAACTGGTGCGCCTCGTGCGATGACCATGCGATGCTGTAGCCTGACGGAGCACCGTTTTTGGCCCGCCCCCAGGGTTGGCCATACGGTTGCGAGGGCGTGTTGAAGTCCTCGCATATTATCGCCGCCCATTTCCGGGCGGCCGGCGAGTATTTCGCGAAAACAAACGGCGCGAGCAGAAAATCGGAACCGGTGCCGGCATTGTTGAGAGGCACCTGCCAGAAATTATATTGCCTCGCGTTACCTCGACACCCAAAACCGGCCTGGTGATAATAGTTACTCGCGCGCGGCATGGTCAGGTATTGCATCGTGTCGAAATGCTTAGCCATTATCTCCCTGATTTTTTTTCGCTCCGCAGCCGCAAGTTTCTCCGGCAAAAGATTATAGATAAGCGACAAAGCCGACTCGGAGGTGAAGGCATAGTTGGGGTCGTAGCCGAGTGTTCTTACCCTTCGCTTTGTGGCTCCGCGGATGGTCTCGTTCCATTCGCCCTGTATGCCGTCCTGGGTGTAAGGATATTTGAAAGTGTATTTGTTCAGGGCCGCCAGTACGGAATCCAGGTAACGCCTGTCCCCTGTTATGTGATACACTTCCAACAGGAAATGCTTACCGGTCAGGAACTGATTCTGTACGAACCAGTTCTGCCCCAGGGGCATACCCCAGTAAGTCTCGGCGGCCACAACCAGCGATCGTTTCCAATACTCTCTCTGCGTGAGCATCCGATCCGGTTTGGTTTTGGTCTCCAGTTTCCATGGCGGGATCATGGTTATCGAGTCGATTGGCGTGGGTTTTCCCTTGCGGACATGAACAGCCAGATCGAATCTGTGCTCTCTCGCCGAAACATTGGGAATATCGCAGGTGAAAGTCTTCCACTTGTTGTCGCCGGTCGATTCCAGCGTTCCCAACAGATGCCACTTGCCGGCCCGGAGCATTTTGATCTGCACCGTTGCGCCCGTGTCCCTGTACCTGATAGCCAGTTTGAAAGGCGAGTCGATTATCCCGTCGGCGTCCTTGTCATGCACCTTTCCGCCGCGGGTTATGTAATAAAAATAGCACAATGCCGGGGCGGCGGCAGGCGTACGGTAATCGATTTTTCCGTCTTTTACGATGTTCGACCATCTCTTTTGCGGCGCCAGCCAGATGTGCCTGATCCTGCTACCGTGAAAATCGTTCTTGTCGCCGATATTTCCACTGAACCGAACTTTACGCTTAGGCCACTTGCGATCCCGTACGGTGTTATCAAGATACGGTTTGAGCTGTACGTACGCCTTGGCCAGCGACCGACCGATAAACGCGTTTTCGACGTATCCCCTCGTCCATCCCCATCCGCCACGCTGTCTCTGCATGGAGATGATGTACTCGCCCATGGCTATCGCACTTTTCAGCAGCTTGGGATTACGATAGTAAGGGTCCTTGTATCCCAGCTCCGCCGTCAGGTCGTGATTGTATCTCCACGCCAGGCCGATTATCGCCTCGTGGATAAAGAACTGGCTTTCCTTTTTAATGGGCATGGACCCGTAAGCCGGTTTCTCCGGGTCCATTTGCTGGTGAGCCAATATTCTCGGAATCAGCAGGTCGTAGGTTTTGATGGTGTTAATGCGGTTTGAAGCAGCCGCCTCGCCGGCTTTCGCCTTGCCGGGAATGGCCTTGTCTTCCGCGGCAACCGGGGCAGTCGCTAAATTCATCGCAAAAAAACTCACCAATCCCATAACAACATAAATTCTTTTCGTCATAACGGACTCCTTTAAGTCATATTAGTACTATAGCGAGAACTACTTAGAGCTTCTAATAAAAAGAACTATGCCACAAAGAGCACGAAGAGCACAAAGTAAAACACTTTTTGTTTTTTCTTAGTGTCCTTTGTGTTCTTTGTGGCTCATTCTGTTAGGTGCTTTTATTATGTGTGTGACATTTTTTTCCGGCTGGTTTTTAGTTTTGTTGTTGTCTTGTATTAGGCCACGGCTTCAGCCGTGGTATTCATCGTAG
>Ga0255420_10077_pt1 | contig 19496 bp, 16 predicted proteins | sample ANMaggSeSYBR02I3_FD_182630 | JGI IMG/M metagenome (GOLD analysis project Ga0255420, IMG submission 182630) | Sediment cell enrichment communities from methane seep in Santa Monica Basin, California, United Staets - ANME aggregate JGI... | ecosystem: Environmental > Aquatic > Marine > Cold seeps >...
GTTTTTTTCTGGCTTTCATAGTCAGGGCAAAAGCTGCCAGTTCACCGGCACGCTTGTCAATCTCAATGCCGAAGAGGTTGTGGCTTAATATCTTTTCAGGAATCTCTGAGTGGGCATAGCCTTCCTCTTCGTAGATGGAATGGATCAGGTCAAATGCATAGACCAGCATGTGTCCCGAACCGCAGGCAGGATCGCAAATCTTGATCTCTTCCGGGGAGTTTATTCTCAGGAAATCAGTTTCAGGTTGCTCAGGTTTAATGTAATAGTCCATCTGCTCGAATAAACGGGAGTGAGGGCGATTAAGCATCCACAAGCGGCCTAAGGAGTTTTCAACAAGATAGCGGACGATCCAGTGAGGTGTGAATAACTGTGTGGCTGCAGGAATGTTCTCCTTGCTTATCTTGATGTTCTTTTTCAGATCCTTGAACACCTTCTCCTTCCTGGGAGCAATGTAATCCTGGTATATCCACCCGATTACCTCAACTTCCTTCCAGTCATCCTCTTTGATAATGTCATTTAGGTCCACCAGGATTGAATCAGTATGCAGGAGCTTGTCAGGGAACAGCAGTTCAGTATAATCCTCAATTGGTTCGAACAAAAACGGCATAATATCATTCAAATAATTACACAGGCTCAGCGTAAGGTACTTATACAGCTCCTCATCCTTACCCCCTGACTTTAAATCGATAACAGTATCTCTGTCTAAGTTTAAAAAATCAAGTTTCAGGGACTTTGTAAGGATATCAGGTTCCGGCTTTTCTGGCTCATCAGAGGAAAACACCTTCACAGGAAGATACCGGTTGACCTCCATGAACTTTAACGCAACAAAACGATTGAACCATGTATAGGTGATCTTATCCATCACCTGCTCATAGCCTTTCTCCCTGACCTCCCTCACAAGCTGCTCTCTCTGCTGCCTGATCTTCTTATTAAAGACCCTGCCGCCGTCTATGACAATGGAATCCTCGAACTCCTTATCCACATCCTGGATAGTATCAGGAAAAATGCCATAATAAGCAGCCTTTCTTTCTGTCTCTTGCAGGAGCTTCTCCCTGACGGTATCTGAGAACCGGATGATACTGGCTTTATCCATATTTAAAGCACCCGTATCTTTTTCTCTTCTTTTATTATTGCCTTCATAGCCCCCCTCAGGTTCTCAATATACTCGTCAATATCTTCTTCGGTTTCGAGATTCTTTTGGGTTTTGAATACTGAAGAGCCCCTCAGAATTTCCACAGGAACGACTTTAATTTCACCTTCCCCAACTCCTGCCTCCCTGATTTTCTGCTTATCCTGCTCAATGCTTTCATATGCACGGCCATTTAATTCATCGATCCTTGAAATCAGGAATTTTACAAAAACACAATCATCTGCTGCAACAGTATTTTTCTCAACATCAATGAAACTGTCCATAACTGACTGTTTGAATTCATCTGTGACCCCTTCATGATTTGCAAGTTCCCTTTCAAGATCCCCTTTCACAGACTCCAGTTTTGACTGAACCTCCTGTTTTAAACCAGACAATGCACTTTGAAGAGACACTTCAATTTCACTTTCCAGTTGTGGCAACTCTTTGATCCTTGAATACGGTTCATCGTGAGCAAGTATGTCTTCAATCCCACCCACATCTGATTGTGCCCCAACGCCTAAGAACTGGGCATTTCTTCTGAATGTATCAACCTTCTTTAAAAGACGCCTGAATATCCCAACCTGGGCGCTATCGAAAAAAGCCATCACAGGTTCTACCTTCTCACGCACACCCTCCAGTTCATCCCTCTCCTGCGCAACCGTTTCCAGGAACATGGACGGGTCTGTAACACCCTGGACCCTCTTCAAAAATGTTGCATAATTATTGATATCCTCCTCTCCCGGATACCTCTTCTCCTCAGCATATTTACCAGAAATAGTCTGCACTGCCAGCAACTCATCGGTGAGAATACCGTGTGAAAAATCATAGAGGTCATTTTCCTTATCAGGAATATCAGTTTTATCGAACACATCCCTCAAAACAGACTTGACAGCACTGATGATCTCAGCTTCCGTCTTTTTCCTTACCTCAATAATAAGCTTATCAGCATCCTCCCTTCTGGTAAGATAACTGGCGATCTCCTCTGCGTTTAAGCCAAGATAAGTCCTCTGGTACCGCAGTTTCACCTCTTCGGCAGCAAACAGGGTGGCGATAATACCAGCAATGGTCATATCCTTCCATCCGTAGGGCTTTCTCATGAAATGCTCCTTAAGGTCCTTCAACACCACAGTAGTATTTCTCTCATCACGAATTGTGACATAATTAAACACTTCCTCCAGTGCCAGTTTATTCGTTCCGGATTCACCAATGCCATATTTTTCAAGGTCATCTGACCTCAGTATGCGAAGAATATCAGTATCTGATTCATAAGGATAAGTGACATACGATGATTTGCTATAGACATTTTTCTCAAGTATCTCGAATCCATCCTTAACCCTCTCCTTTGGATTATTTTTTGCGATACCGGTCACTTCTTTCCCATCAATGAAGACCCTTGCATCCCGCACTCCCTCATGTATCCCCAGAATCCAGGAGTCTTTTAATTTTTCAGCTTCCTGCCTCTTATCTCCCAATATTCTCTGTATCTCGGGAATATTCCGGTTTGAACTATTCTGCAACAGATACTTGTTTATCTGGAGATTGCGCCTGATCAGGTCTACAAACTTGCTCTGCTCAGGGAAAATAAAAAGCAGCGTATCAGTAGAATCTATATTACTAAGATTCTCCCCACGCAAAGACTGCTGAGTGCTGCCCCGCAACATATCATCTGAGGACGGAGTTAAGAATTTGATGGTAAGGTCCGCATTTGCCAGACTCCTGACTTTGTCATCCACAGACCGGTTGAATTTTAAATCCATATACTTGGTTGGACAGACATCATTGGAATTGTAGATCACATTATATATCTCATTAAGGATCAAGTGCTTCTCAATATCCAAGTTCTTTATCTCCCTGTTGATCTCCTGCTCCTCATTTGTCAGGAAATGGAATGTATCACCTGATTTATTGATCAAGGTCTGTTCTTCCAGTCTCCTGAGCGACTCAGCGACACTTTTTCTTAATTTCAGCTTATCTTCATCAACATTTGAAATAGACAGCACAACAAGATTATCAAGAGTAGGCTGGATCTCTTTGACATGCTTTATCATGAAAAGAATCTTCAAAATATCACTATCATGCTCCTCAAGCAGGTCATTTAGTTTAGCATGGTCTATTGTCCTTTTAATTATCGGGTCCAGAAAACTTTCCACTGTATTATAGAACGAATGGAATGGAATGAGCACACCCACGCTGCTGTCACCATATTCCATAGCTGCTTCCTTAAAAGCATTCAGCATTGAGCGTTCACCCTTTGCCAGGTGCTTTCCGGTAAACCCGGTTTGCCTGATCTTATCAAATACCTTTTGCAGGAGATTGATCTGATAAGGTACAAAAGGATAAACGCCTGCAAAACCTTCCTCATCCTTAAAATTTTTCATCTCCGCACTGCCCCTGGAGAATGATATCAGGTTTTTCAGGATGGTCTTCTTATCAGTATAGAATAAAGCAAGCATCTCACTGTGTTCTTCCTTTTTAAGAAGTATCCTCTTTTTGATGACCTCATCTACATTTGCACTTGATAGACTCAGCCTTGTATCGAAACGCGCCTGTATCTTTGAAAAATCATATCCTTTGACTTTATCCTTTGTAACAGTATCAATATCAGCCTGGGATGTAACGATCACCCATGCTTTTCCCATCAGCTTTGTGCCAAGCTCTTCCACAACAGTCTGGAGGTTAAGCATTAATTCACTATCTTCACCGATGTACTGTCCGATTTCATCTACAAGGAAAATTACCTGATGGTCTTCACCTTTTGACCTGCAATACTTATCAACCTTCTTTGCGAACTTCTCAACATCAAGATGGTAATTTCGGCCGTCACTCTCAAACAACCGCACAGATTCGTCTCTGCTTTGAAATCCGCAATTAGTAAGCGCCTCGATAATATCATCATTTTCAAAAGCGTATGATTCTCTTTTCTCTTCCCATGTATTACCACTTAATTTTAATACCTCTTCTTTGAAAGCATCGTATAATCCCTTATCCTGCAAATGTTCTTCAAGTTCTGCGATCCAAAAGACATCTCCAAAGAAACCCCGACATTCATTGAACGCCCTCATTAAAATATTGACGATCCGTTCTTTGCTATCACCTGCTTTGGAATCAATATTGAAAAGTATGACATCCTTTGTACCATAATTCACTGATTTTTCGATGGTACCGAACATCTCAGGGTCATGAATCTTATTTCTGAAAAAATCAAGAGCTGTTTTGTCATATACTGTTTTGTTTTCAAGTAAGTATGATAAAATCTTAATAAAATGGGATTTGCCAGAACCAAAAAAACCAGATACCCACACCCCAATTTGATCTGTTGGAGTATATGTGGCATTGTAATATCTGTCAAAGAACCTATCAAAGTGCTTCAGCGACTCTTGCGTAACCACATATTCATCAAGTTCAGTATAGACGCTTTCATCATCGTATTTGTCTACCTTGATAACCCCGTCGATCTGTCTTTTAATATCTTTCTTAAATAGGTCCTCTATCTTAACATTTGTAGACATTTATATCACTCCCGGATCCCGGATGTTTCTTCGTTGATAAGCGGAAATGCACGGTAATAATTTCCATCTTTGAATTTTCCGAATAAGCTAAGTTCATAATTGTCATATTTTCCAGGGTAAAATGTTACCAACGGGACATTACCCAATACGGGTTGTAAATTGTTGAGAATTGAATGAGACCGCACCAGGGGCCATGCTTTACCCACACCAGTCAGGAACATTAATTGAATATTTCCACTGGATTCCATCTTTACTTGTATAGCTTTCTTGACGATTTCGGGCTTTAGCATGATTTTCAGTTTGTTGAGTAATTCATCCGAACCATTCTTCTTTTCAAATTTGAATATCTGATCAATGCTGATTTTATTTTCCAACAATTCCAGACACATTTCAAATAAATCAATGACAAGGAGATTCACTGACATTCTTTCCAGGTTAAGTGTTATTTTATCGATTGTTTCACGGACAAGCAGTTCCTTTTCAGGAGGATAGTCAAATATCCAGAACGGAATTTCGTTCCCAAGACCTCTTGCGCATAGAAAATCATCTTCTTGAATTTTTTGTTTTAATAATTCCAAGCGCTTTTCAACTTTCATCGCAATTATGTTAATAAAGATAATATTTAAGGCTGTGGTTTTAATTTAATGTGAGATTGTCGGAAAAGCCTTATTTTCGAATATTTCAGCTTTACTGTATAAACTTGACCGGGCGCAGCATAGTGATTTAGGTTAAACAATATTTCTGAAAGTTTCAATTTAGGCGCTTTTCAGGTACTTTTCCGACAATCTCAATGTTAATCTTTGCAGCCTTATTAATTCCTGATGTTGAATATCAGATATACTACACTTAAAATCAGCGTTCGGAAATATTTATTTCCCGCCTCTTGCTTTTATTCTCCCGCCGCCATGGCATCTGCACTTTACCCTGCCACCGCAACCCGTCAGGGTGACAGAGTGGCAGCCAGCCTTGTGGATTCGTGCGAGTTTCGAACCACAGATAAACGTAAATGAACGAACTATTATGCCATTCCATTCTATTTGTTGCATAAGTTCCGGGTCCGATATAATTTCCAGCGTGGATTTTATAGATTCGTATTCATCACTCGAAATAGTAACCAATTGCGCTTTAGGTACTCCAAAAGAAATTCCGTCCCTGGACATTATTCAATTATTATACCACATTAGACATATATTGTTTTACCAGACTGCTCGATAGATTCGGCCCTTCCTCACCATCTCCTCCCCGTGCGGCAGCATCATAGCAATCCTTCTCGCCGAAGCAATCTACTTCATCAGCGCCATGTCCCCCACCACATCCACCAGCATCTTGTGTACTACCAGAGCAATAATTTTATATCATACGTACTCAATACGTATTAAATAGGTAATAATATGCATATAAAAAAGACAATTACCTTACCTGAAGAATTAGGAAGAGATGTGGAAAACCAGCTTGTCGGCAAATATTATTCAAATCTCTCAGATGTCATCCGGGATGGGTTCAGGCAGATTCTTAAAGATTATGAGCTCAACAGCGAAATAAAAGCAACCGTCAAGCTTTACCAGGAAGGAAAAATTACAATCAGGGAAGCTTCTGATATTACAGGAATCCCTCTTCGGGGTATTCTCCATGAGTTCAGTAAAAGGGGCACCTACATCAGGTACGGTGAAGACGAGCTCAAAGAGGATATTGAATGATTATGGTGAGCGATTCCAGACATGTTATGCATATTGAAAATTGCTGGATTTTGTAGATAATCTGGTTTAAAGTCGCAATTCCTGCTGGATTATCATTACATCATCAAGTTTCTCGAAATCTGAATCAGCTGTCACAAGTTCTGAATCCATGGCTTTTGCACTGGCGTAAATCAATGCATCCATAGCATGTAGTTTATACTGTATGGAAAGGTCTGCAGCAGACCGGGAAATAACCTCATCGAGATTGATAACTATACTCCGGTTTTCTACGAAAGTAAGAACACCTTTCAGATCCCCTTCAAAACCGTCCCTCATCAATTTACGTTTAATCTCAAAGAAGGATATTACTGATGTGTAGAGCATACTGTTGGATTCAATAATCTTTTTTACCTTCTCGCTGGTGGCGAAAAAGTAGGACAACCAGGCAGATGAGTCCATCAGTTTACATTCTGTCTTCTTCATCCCGCAGACCTTCCAGTACTTCGTCCATTGATTTTGTCCCCAGTGCACCGTACATTGACTTATTTTGTTTCAGGGTTTTTTTCAGCATCCACTGGATGACATCTTCGTAGGTCGGCAGGTCAAGGTTTTTTTTGAGCTGCTTCAGGGTCTGGTGGGTGGATTCGGTTATCTGGATTGTTGTCATTGGGTTATAGGTTATAGGCTATAGTATTAATAATTAATGCAATTTCTATCTTACTCCTTCCCCCCACTTAACTTCCCTGGCGGTAGCATAATAAGATAAAAAAAAGGGCGATATTAAAAATCATCGAAGTGAAGCACTTTATGAAAAATTAAATTAAGGCTCTATTGTTGCCGAAAATGAAATAACTCATGTCACTTTTCATCCATAAGTTCGCTAAGTTCTGTATATCGTCCAGCTTTGTAATCTTTTCTGCTCATTTCAATTTGTTGCATAAGTCCCGGGTCCGACAAAATCTCCAGAGTGGATTTCATAGATTCGTATTCATCACTCGAAATAGTAACCCATCGCGCCTTATGTTCCCCAAACGATTTTATTTCACTGGACATTTATTTAATAATTATATCTCATGGTGCATATATTGTTTTACCAGTCCTCGTAATGGACTCATCCTCTACTTTCTCAACGTCATTTTACAATTTAATTCACTAATGGTAAATGATTTTAGCATATTTGATCAATTTCACTTTGAATCATAAAAGAAATGTTTAAATTTGTTTGGATTCAATTATAGCTATTATATGTCAAAAAAAGTTATCGAAGATGAAGAAGAATTAGACCCAAATGTTGATTTATTTTTTGAAAATTTATGGGATAATATTGATATGCAAAAAATATTATTTTCACACAGAAAACAAATATTTCATGAATTTTCTGAAGATGGCATTGACTTAAGATTCCCTTTTTTGTTTTTAAGTAATTTGCCACAAAATGTGAAAAAGCCTTCATTAGATGTGCTTTCCGTTCAAACTGAGTTTAAAGAAATGGAAAGAACGCAAACTTTTGCAAACATAAATGGATATATCGAAGAAATAAAAAATGAACTGGAAGATTTAGTATACTATTACTTAATTAAATTTTTAAGGCACAATCCACAAATAATTGAAGTTGCTCAAGCTGATGATTTTTCACATCACAGTATGAAAAAAGAATTGAAAGATTACAAGAATATTAATTATGATATATTTAATGACTTAAGTGAGATTATTTCTAACGAGTGTGGGGATGAAATGGAAGGTCTAATAAATGTTAATCGTGGTTTGAAAAATATAAAGGATAACATTGGATACAATTGGTTAGATATAATTAATTCACTTGATTTTTCCCACATAAAAGGAGGATTATCCTTAAGTGGATATCAAAACATAATTGAATTTTTAACTAAATCGGATATAAAAATAAAAAATTATGAAAATATCCTTTCTGAACTCTACTCATTGAGGTTAATAGAAAATATTGGTACTGTTTTTTGGTGCTCCCAGTGCTTGGATGAACCGTTTATAACCCATACAATTTCAAATATTCATCCTTCTCAATATAATTTAAAGTGCCCTAAATGCAATAAGAAAATGTATTACGTATCTGCATATGCTCTTGATGAAACAATATTAAATTATATCTATGATTCTGATGGTTTACTGAAATATGCTTTTAATTGGTTGTTACTAAATGAAGAAGACGAAGGTATCCAAATTGAAAATTCATTTTACAGTTCAAAATATGAAAATGATTTTGTGATAGGCTATAGTGGAAAAAAGTATTTAGTTGAAATTAAAATGCACAATACTTTAAAAGATTCAGACTCTATCAAGGAACATTTCATTAAAGATTTAACTCAACTTAGAAAACATTTAGAAGGGTTCGAAAATGATAGTATGAGATTGTCGGAAAAGCCTGATTTTCGAATATTTCAGCTTTACTGTCTAAACTTGACCGGGCGCAGCATAGTGATTTAGTTTTAACAATATTTCTGGAAGTTTCCATTTAAGCGCTTTTCAGGTACTTTTCCGACAATCTCAGTATCGAAATTAAACACACATTTTTATTAACAAATCATTTAATCGAAAATAATTATGAATCTTTGCAAACAGCTATGAGTACTATCAAAAACTTTAGGAAATATCAAAGTAAGATTACTGTGGTTGATTATAAGAATGTGAATGAAATTATAGATTCGATATTACATAACTTTCGGCCTAGCAACGGGTTAAATTAGATGATATTTAAATATAGTAACTTCCTTTATAAATTCATAACTAAAATAAATCAGGAGAGTGAGTTAGACCAGATAATGAATTGTTTCAAGATTTCATTTACGAATATTTGTTGTTATCCGCTGGATGAATGTTTCAATGGTGAAAAAATGACCTTATAGCGGCTTTATGATGTGGTATTTGATCTTCATGGCAAGGTGAAAATTGATGGGGAACAACGAAATATAATTATTGAAAGAAATCCAAAACAGGAAGATGTTATGAGGAAGTTGGAATCTGCATTCGAGGTTGTTAATTCATTGGGAGTCAAAGATTTGAATGGGCGCAGGTATAATTTCAAGCTTCTCTGATTTAAAGCGTTACTATAGACCCATATAGCCGAAACTCATGTATTAACTTAGAAATTATATATTATTCAGATTATTTGTGATGTCCATAACTGGAATATGAAAATTTTATCTTCACCCCTTCCTCACCCCCGACTCCCCCGGCGGCAGCATCATAGCAATCCTGTCAGGCGAAGCAATTGACTTCACCAGCGCCCGGTCCCCTACCTCATCCACCAGCATCTTGTAAACCTTCTTCGCAATATCGTTCTGGTTAAACCCACCCGGCTCCACCTCAACCACAAACTGCGCCAGCCTTCGCACAACCCCTGGCGGCCCGCCCACCAGCCTCTGAGCACCTTTCAGCTGGATCCCCACCGCAGCACCCACCAGGGCAGTCATATAATTTCGCTTCCCCCTGATAATGAACGAACCCCTCGGCACGAACTCACCACTCTCAGGGGTCTTGGACACCTGCTCCGGCGTCACCCAGTAGCAGTCACCCTCAGCCCGCCCAGACTTCCACACACCCGAATTGGAGACCACAAACATAGCAGCCTCATCCAGCGTGGTCTTCGGTACTTCCTTACCCTCCGTCTTGATAACAACCACAGGCGAGCCAGGCGCTTCAGTATGGAAAAAGATATCCCGTTTTTCCATATACTTCTTAACCGCTTCCTCATTAGTGCCCGCATCCCTGCCCCCTATAACCAAAAACCCATCTGAGGACTCGAACCACCTGAACTTATCATACCAGCGGGGTTTCACCTTGATCTTACCCTTCAACTGCCTGGTGCGCACAGGCTCCTGCTTTTTCCGTATCAGTTCCTCAGTCTGGACTATAGCACGCCTGGCACCGGAACTTTTACCTGCCACCTTCTTTGCCTTATCATAATACACCTGGGCATTCTGTGGCACTGTCAACTTGATATCCACATCCACAGTCTTACCGTCCAGTTCCACTGACAGTTTCCCTGAACCGGGATCAATTGACCTGATCATCTTTGCCTGCGGAATATCTGCACCCTTTAACCTGCTTCGTATCTCATCCCAGCCCAGCCGCTGCCTTGCCTCGGTGATAATATTCAAGATCTCCTCTACAGGCTGGTAATGGGCATACAGCAGCTCCCCCTTTTCTTTCAACTCCCCCTGTTGCTTCGTAAACTTCTCAATGGCCTGCTGCTGCTGTCTTAGCCTCCTCTCCAGCACACCTTCCTTTTTCTGCTTCACTGCTACTTTTTGGGCTGCAACTTCTATACCTGCACTAAAATATTCATCAAGGGCCTCGTTAAAAGTATCCAGCTTCCGGGTCTCAAGACCCTGGTAGCGCATAAGTCCGAACGGCAGCACATCAATGTTCCTGCCATCCTTTACCACAATCTGTGGCTCAAGTTTCCCTTCTAAGATCGGTCCGAAAACCTCCTCCATCGCCGCATGCAGCCCCTTAAAATCCAACATCTCCACAGCAGGTGTGGCCTTGTCAACACCTGAGCGCAGGCACACTTCCTCAGCCAGCACACCACCCATGTTCAACCTGGTTGCCAGCGTCCTCACAACATCGCTGTCCGATTTACTGAATATAACGGTAAGATCATCGGGCGATATATCGAGCGGGCTCATCTGGGGAGGAGGCAGTTCATAGATCTCACCCCTGCGCAGCGTCCTGTCCCTGAAACTAACAGGTTTCATAGGCTGCAGAATCCTGCCCTCATCATCAGTAAGTATAATATTGCCCCTTGAAAACAGTTCAAAAATCAACCTGGTAGTAACTCCGGCCCTTATAACTTCCAGTTCGATGATCCTGTCAAAATTATGCTGGGAAACACGCTTTATCCTGCCCCCTGTGATATGTTTGCGAAGCAGCATGGGAAACCCCTGGGGCAACTGGGGGGCAGGGCGCGGATAACGGGTGAGGTGCATCCTCTTGCCAGCCTGTATCACCAGGTTATGCCTGCCCTGCCCGTATATACTCATGGTGATCCTGATCTCATCATAGGACGTCTGGTATATCTTTCCTATTTTTGAATCCAGCAGACCGGGTGTATTGCTGTTGAACTCGGATACAATGGCAGCCACATCCACACTGGTCATTTCTTCTTTCATGGGGCAGATACTATGGACTGTAAACTCATAATCCTTTGCAGGAATAATAGAAACTGTTTTTACATCATATTCCAGATAAAGGTAGAATGACCAGTTTCCAGGATTTTGCAAAGACTTGCCAGCGTATCGAGAACATTCCCGGTTCCCTTGAAATTACGCAGGTAGTAGCGGAATTATTTTCCAGCGTGGAAGATGATGAGCTTGAAATTGTATCAAGTTTCATTATGGGCCTGGTATTCCCCGTATGGAGTCCATTGCAGCTGGGCATCGGACCCAGCTTGCTGTATACTTCCCTATCAAAGGCATCCGGTGTACCTGTAAAGGGTATCATTAACCTGGTACGCGAGACCGGGGACGTGGGATTGGCTGCCAGGGAAGCACTGACCGGAGCCAGGAAGTCACAATCCACACTGGCTGCTTTCGGGGACGAAGAATCGGTATTATCCATACAGGATGTTTTTACAAGATTCTCACATATTGCAAATTCCTCTGGCAAAGGCTCCCAATCCTCCAGGACCAGGAACCTCCAGTTCCTGTTCGGCCGGGCCACCCCAATTGAAGCCGTATACCTGGCACGCCTATCCATAGAGGAAATGAGGATCGGGGTGGGTGAAGGAATTGTCAGGGATTCCATTGCAAAAGCTTTCAATGTACCAAAAGACGCTGTAGAACGGGGCTATATGCTCACCAATGACCTTGGACTGGTTGCGAGGGAAGCAAAACTAAACAAAACAGAAGGTCTGGCAGGCCTGGATATGGAACTGGGTCGCCCCATCAGGATGATGCTGGCCCGGATATCCCAGGGTATCGAACCTGCCATTAATGAAATGGGCAAAGTGGCAGTTGAATGGAAATTCGACGGTGCCAGGGTGCAGATCCATAAGAATAAAGATAATATCTCTATATATTCAAGGCGCCTGGAAGATGTAACAAACTCCCTTCCGGATATAGTGGAAATGGTACGTGAAGGGATTTTTGCGGAATCGGCCCTTCTTGATGGGGAAGCTATTGTATTGGGACCCAATGGTAAGCCCGGAGCCTTCCAGCAGATACTCAAACGGTTCAGGCGCAAGTATGATGTGGATATGGTAAAGGAACAAATACCTCTGCAATTGTATCTGTTCGATATGTTATATTTCAATGGTGAGAGCCTGTTTGAGAATACCCTGGTACAGCGAAGACAGCATCTGGTTGAATGTGTGACTCCCTCTGATAACCTGACAATAGCAGAGCAGGTAATTACTTCAGATGTAAAGGTTATTGATGACATCTACCGCAAAGCGCTGGAAGCGGGTCATGAAGGCGTGATGCTGAAAAACCCGGAATCACTTTATTCTCCTGGTAAGCGCGGGAAGAACTGGCTTAAGATCAAGCCACTTATGGAGACACTGGACCTGGTGGTTATCGGTGGGGAATGGGGTGAAGGACGGCGCGCTAACTTTGTAGGTTCATTCCAGCTTGCATGTATTGAGCAGGAATCAGGTGATCTTTTATCCCTCGGAAGAGTGGGAACAGGTATTACTGACGACATGCTTGAAGACCTGACAGCACGGTTCAGGGAACTCATGGTAGTTGAGAATGGCAAGGAACTGGAATTCGTTCCACAAGTGGTGTTCGAAGTCGCTTTTGAGGAAATCCAGAAAAGCCCGACTTACAATTCAGGTTATGCACTGCGGTTTCCCAGGCTTGTCAGGGTGAGGGACGACAAGAGTCCTGATGAAACAGATACACTTGATAGAATCGAACAGCTGTATATTAACCAAAAAGGCAGACCTGACAACGCTTCATGATGTGGGGGACTTCATTTACTGCCATCAGTTATCGGCCAGCATATTTAAAAAAAAGATGGATGTTATGCAGTTATTACCCTGCAACCATTATCTTCAACTATAACAGTATGTTCAGCCTGGGCCACCGGACATCCGCCAGACTCTATCAGGACAGGATACTTATGCAATTTAGTCTTTATTTTATCAAGCTCGTCGGGCTCGTCCGTCCATCGGGTGGTGAAGGGGAGAGTATTGAACTGTGACAACAGTTTTTGGTATGACAGGTTTTTTGAACCCTTGCTGCCTACCAGGCTGTATATCCTTACCTCTCCCCGTCTTGTACTGCCACGACCCAGTGTAGTGAAAGGCTCCACAGCCACCACATCCCCTGCATAAAGTACATTCCCGAAACTTGCGCTCCCGTAATTCGGGATATTGACTCCACTGTGAATTATGTACCGTTCCATGCTATGACCTGTTAGATCAGTCATTGGAAGGCAGTTATAGGACTTGATAGCATTTTCTATAACTTTGCCAATGTATTTGGTATTGACACCTTCCCTTATTTCATTGATAGCGGCATCCAAAGCTTCCCGTGCTGCTTTAATAAGGGTACGGTTGTGGTTGGTATCTACCTCGATGGTGTTAGCCGTATCAGCGATATAACCGTTAATATGTACGCCTATGTCGATCTTGACTAAGTCTCCTGATGCAAATTTACGATCTCCTTTCAATGGTGTATAATGGGATGCGATCTCATTGATGGAGATGTTGCATGGAAAAGCCACCTCACCTCCCATCTGCCTGGTAAGTTCTTCGGCATATTCGGCTGTATCCAGTAACCGCCCTCCTTCTTCCACTGTGTTCAATGTATGTTCCCTGACACTGGAGGCAATCCTGCCTGCTTCAAGGTAGCATTCAAGGATTTCAGGATCCATTCCGGTTTTTTTTGTTCCTTCTGTTCCTCCGGTTCTTCCAGCTCCTGCTTTTATTGCACGTATAATCTTATGCGACCCTGGAATATTTTTTATCATTTTCATTTATCCGCATATTTCAGAGGAGGGGGGAGTGCTCCTCGATGTAAAAGGCTTGATACAAGGCAACTGAAACATGGATTAAACTGGTTGCGCATGTTATTTGAAAATTTGGGCATCCCAGGATTACAAAAGAACCACAATAATTGTGTACACAATAATTTAGGCAAAATAATTTCGGGATATTATATAACAATAGAATAAGTGATAACTATTTGGGTTAATACCATTATTTTAAAGTTATGGATATTGTTGAACTGATATTATTTCTGTTAGGATTAATATTGATAGTTTTGATAAATGCAATTATTATTGGAACTGCAATTTACTACACCATAAAATTAGTTAAAATTATCTGGATCAACATTGATGTAAATAAATGAAAAAAGTGAGCTGATTCGCTCACCGTAATTGTAAATCTTGTCCCAAGGCCACTTGTAAGTACAATTTCCAGATATTATTACTGCTTTCCCTCAACAGCACACAGCAGTACTGCTGCCGCAATTCCCAGGCGCCTGTCAAGCAGGTTCTGTCTATCATGGGAAAAATCGAGTGTTACTTTGATTACAAAAGGGTTGAAGTTCTGCTTGAACGTACATACCTGTGTATCCCCTATGAACCCGTTATAGGTTTGTGGAACCAGGCTGGTTAAAAAACGCCTGAACAGAGCCAAAAACATGTTATCCTCCTTGATAAGCCCGATATCCCTGTCGTTGGCATCCATGAATATCCATTCGTCTTTCAAAATTGACTTGAGACCTTTTCGCTTCAGGACACCCACTTTCTCATTTGTGGTCGGGTCCACTACATCATAGGCAGAAGAAATGTCCAGTATACTCCTGGCCTTGATGGTCAGTATCTCTTCCTGCATGTCCTCGCCTGTATACAGGCGGATATCTTCTTTCAGTTTGAATGCCTTCATCTTTGAATAAAAGGCAACATTACCATCCGGGTCATAGATATGGAAGGTAGCCCCGAACAATTTTAGTATCTTCCTGCGTACCAGGTATTTTTGGTGTGAGAAATTATCAGACATATTATTTCCTCATATTTTGAAAATAACCGGACTGGCCCGGGATATATGGAATCCGGAACCCACCAGATCATTATAAATCACTTTATAAACTGATAATACTTAAAATCTTCACTCGTTTGATGAATATTATCGTAGGGTACTGCTACTGGCTTGAATAACTACATCAGAGTAGTAATGGGCCCGCGGAGATTCGAACTCCGGATCCCCGCCGTGTAAAGGCGATGTCATAACCAGCTAGACCACAGGCCCCGTATGTATTGTGCAAAATGTTGCCGTTTTTGGGCTTAACTTGTATTTATTTATATATAGAGTTTTTCAAGTTGTCAGTACTTCCGAACTATAGCATCAATAAGCCGTTGGATTGCATCTCAAAGTTTTCTAAACTATTCCGGATACAACTTGTACCGTTAAAATTCCCACCACCGAAACTTTACAATATATTAATTAAAGTATAATAATTATGTTAATATCACATGCTCACATGATTTTATCACATGATAGAGCGAGATTATGTTCTAAAATATCTTCGAAATAAACAAGAAATCGAAGGTGGTTACACAGGAAATGACCTTACAGAGTTTTCAAAACAATTGGGTGTCACTGCACGTGGACTCAGAAAACGGATCTCTAATTGGATAAATAACGACAAAGAGTTCGAACAACTAATCTATCTTGGAAAAGAAAAACCATCCATCACCCTCTCAGAATTCCTTGAAATCGAACATAAAATCGTTAAAAATCAAATTCAAGTAAAAAAAGGTATTTATGATGAAATTCAAACTAAAGGAGACTTAAAAAATCTTGCACCATTATCAAAATCAACCTATTATAGGAAAGTTGACCAAACGCTTCTCTCGCAATATTCTTCTGAAATAGAATACCGCTGGTTAGAATCCCAGAAAATTACTATACCTTCAGATTATTCCGTTGAAAAAAACCGTGATGCATTATCAACACTATTCACCTTTTCAGACCTAAAAACCTATGGTGGTGATGACCTTAACGCGATTTGTGAACGATTAACCAAAAGCAAAGAATGGTTTTCAATGTATGAAGTCAAAGCTATGCGATTTTATCCACAAATATTAACAAGAAACCGATTTCTAAAAAATATCCTCACCTCCATACATCCAAATCAGAAAATAGGGGCTCAAATAAGGTTGTTTTTTGAGTTGTAGGCAGCCTATATAATTGAATGTATGGATCTTTTCATTGACGAGATAATACACGAACAGGGAAGAATGCGGCAGTCAGATAATGCATCACGACAAAAAACGGAAAACCAGTTTCGTAAAGAAGCACTGGAAAAACTTAGAAATGACCTCAAACAACTTACACTGTCAAAAAATATTGAGCCAAATAACCTTCTTGAATATTCGAATGTTTCAGTTGATGAAAAACTACAAACGCGTATAAAACTTTTGGAAAAACATTCCAATTCATGCCAAGGGATCCTTAAATTGATGAATGGCTTAACATCGAATATGACTCAAGGCGTGAAGTTTCACAGAATTGAGGCGAAGACTGTATGAGATTGTCGGAAAAGTACCTGAAAAGCGCCTAAATTGAAACTTCCAGAAATATTGTTTAACCTAAATCACTATGCTGCGCCCGGTCAAGTTTATACAGTAAAGCTGAAATATTCGAAAATAAGGCTTTTCCGACAATCTCTGTATATTGTCTTGCAGCAGGAGAAATTAAATGGGATACGCTGAACGAAAATGAAAAGTGTTCCATTGTATGGAATCCTAATTTTGTTCGGGCAATTGATAAAGGCCATGCAAATATTGTTCCCGTTCTTGCTTTCAACAGATTCATTGATTATATCCGCAAAGGTAAAGTAACATTCGAAGATAGTTACTACTATCAAGATATAGGTCAACGAATACAAAATATTGATATTCAGGATGATGAATGTTATTTAATACCTAACATTTTAGAACAATTGATTAATGGAAATTATCCATTGAATACAAATTTTCTTCGTGATTTTACTACTACTGATATTGAAGCATCCGATGATGAAGTTCCGTCATCCTGGACAAATCTTTCTGATATATTAAAAGAAGTATCATCATATGTCAGGTCTGTTAATACATCATGGTTTTCTGAACATCAACAATTATTTAAAATGAAAACAGATGATCTATTTTCGATGGAATATACAGAAGTTGATTTCGCAGAGAGATTATACAATTCCATTGGATTTCTTGGAAGAAATTTTAGATACAGGGATTCTGATGAATTTATGAATTTGAAATATTTTATTCAGAGGTACATATCGGATGCTACACTTCGACTTGAATTGAAATTTATCCATAAGTGCATTGAACAAATCACAAACCGGAAAATAGAGGGGGTAGTTATCGATACAATGGGTGTTGATGCGAGAATCAAAAGTATTTTATCTATATATCATGGAAGGTATCATACTGTTGGCTTTTCTGATTTGCGTGCTGTAGCTATTGATATGACTCCAATTTTTTCTGGTGTTTGCCGTTCAACAGATTCTGAGGCAATGAATATAGTCGAAGTTATAGATGAAGTAAAAGAAATATGCGGAGATGATGTGCACATCTATACAGGAAATGGTCATTCAACAACTAAAATATCTGCTGGGATGGCATATTTGAGTAATGGAGTAATCACAGCCGGTCGGTTTCATTATGACCTCAATAAAAGCTTAGGACCAAAAAAAGTTTCAAAATTGAAAAAGAATATCGTTTTGTTGAATAAGGTTGGAAAGTTGTTGAAAACAGAGCCCACATTGGGAAGAGTAATCGCTATGAAAAAACATATTTATGTGGATGGATTGAATGTCCAAAAAATGGTTGAAGATCTGGGTTATCTGATTCTAAAAAATGTATCTCGGACCGGCATGCCTATTGATGAAATATGTAATGCTGTTGAGAGGTCTAATCATTTGAAGAAAAAAACAAGAATCGTAGAAGGAAGCAGAACAAGGGTTGAGCTGGATCAGGTGGAATTGTTGTTGAAATCTGGTGAATTGATACTTTGTATAGTTGGACTATACCATCTTTTGAAGGGATGGAAAGGTCCTTTGAGCCCGATTAATTTTTCAGATGTTAGACTGATATTACCTGCATAAAAATATATTTATATTAAAAAGTTCCGATGATGGGAATTTTAACGCCACAACTTGTTTGGGAGTAGGTTTTTCTACTTCTTTTAATTTAAGAACTTCCGGTGGTCCGTATTTTGTGTATACAATTGCTTTCATTTGGGTATCCCACCTTTTTTGATTGATAATAATTATGATCGCGCGAGTACATTAATCAGTTTTTTGCAGCCACCGTTTTTTATAAATTCCGTGTGATCGTCTATTGTCTTAAAACACTGTCCTGATATTGTATGACATAGAATTTTAGAATCAGTTGCATCATAGAATGCTTTTAATGTGTTTGTCGCGTTTGGATTAGGATATGCGGATTTCCCAGTTTATTTTCTACACCAGGCGAGAGTGTTCATCCATATAGCAGCGCTCAGCGCGCCACAAGCATTGCCGCTCAAACCAAGACCTCCGGCAAATCCGGCAACCATAACCATTTCTTCATCACTAGCTCCCATTTTTTTGGCGACTTCAGAAGCGCAACTTATTGGCAGTTGAGGTAAATCAGTTTGTTCGTGGGATAATCCTTCAGTGGCTGATTGGATCGCTTCCGGAGCCCATTTTTCTGCGAGTTTAAAGCAAGATATAACTCTACCAAAGAGAAAGTATTTCGCCATACTGATTTTGCTTGAAAAATCACAACCAGTTATATCCCTACAATTGACGCTTTTAGCCCTTTTTGAAAATGATTCCATAAGGTGTTGAGTTGCCGTTATGGCTATACCGATAGCTTGACCGCGATCATCGTGCCTACGAAAGGATTCCGCTCCCACAGCCAATGCAGACCCCCAAAGCATTCCGCATTGATCTCCTTTTTGCATTATTCCACCCGCTAATGGATCCGCGGCACGCACCTCAGTTTCCATTGGATAGCCGAATTCGCGGTTTAATATATAAAAGAATGTGCTAGAGCAAGCACCTATTTTTAAAAATAATCTTTTGGTGTCTCTTTTAATCTTTTTTGATTTGAACATTTTCATACTTTTTCTCCTATTTTTGGTGGGAAAAAAGGGTCAATTTTCAACGGGAATCTTCATACACAACCATATGTTTTAAGATCTGAAAA
>Ga0255420_10079_pt1 | contig 19322 bp, 12 predicted proteins | sample ANMaggSeSYBR02I3_FD_182630 | JGI IMG/M metagenome (GOLD analysis project Ga0255420, IMG submission 182630) | Sediment cell enrichment communities from methane seep in Santa Monica Basin, California, United Staets - ANME aggregate JGI... | ecosystem: Environmental > Aquatic > Marine > Cold seeps >...
TAACAGTTTCAGGTCAAATGAAGTATCAAGTGCATTAAATCCCAGTACCAGCCCACCGATTTTGAAACTGATTGCAGCAAAGTAATAAATAAATAGGAAGAGAATTATTAAAAATGTGATGTGCAATTTTATGGGTATTCCCAGTATCCTGCCAATCTGAACAGACCATTTCAATGTGCTGACTCCTGTTTATAATATCTAGATTATATTACTACAATAAACTTATTGTAACCATATATAATCTAGCTATGTGGTTTTCTGGAACAGAACTCTATAATCTTATATAATATGTTTTTATGGTAGTAAAAAATGCTGATATTACCCATCATTTGGTGTGCACTTCACTCCACACAGTATGGTAAATAACAGGAAAGAAACCAAAACGCTTTATATTCTCTTGATGTTAAATAAATCATTCTGGAGTTCTACGTAAATGGAAGATTTGTTGAAAACGTTTACCATACCTGATAATACTACAATGGAAGAACATTCCATTGTTACTAACGGAGGAGCCATTATAGGCAATCATACCACTATGGGTTTTGGCATTATTGCCGATTCGGTCATTGCCGGGGAAAGGGTCAGGATCAATGGTGATGTCATCGGGACCGAAGAAATAAGGATCGATATGTGGTCCCAGATAAATGGTGATGTCAAGACCAAGAATGATGCATATATCGGTGAATTTGTTAACATAGACGGAAGACTGATCGTAGGCAAAGACCTTGATATTGGCAAGAATGTAAAAATAAACCAAGGCTATGAAGCCAGGGGCTGGATAGTTGTCAGAAATCCCATCCCAGTGGTCATCTACATCTTCCTGTACCTGACAGAACTACTTAGGATGGGGAAAGACGAAGAAGTTGATAACGCCCTGGAAAATCTGTTTTATGATGAAAGTGATGACTTTGAGGTGAATAAACTACTCATTATTCCCAGCGGTTCGAAGATCGACCTTGAATCAATTAAGGTTCCTGATAAAGCTGTTATTGGCAGTGGCTGCCGTATGATGGGGAATATCAGGGCTTCCTCGATGGTGATGGGGAACAATAATATCCTGTTCGGCAGTATCAAGACTAACAATGAGATTGTCATCGGTGAAGGTAATACCATACACGGAAACCTTGTGACAAGGGGTGTTGTACGTATCAATAAAGACTCACATATCCTGGGTGAGATCAATGGCGGTAAGATCATTATCCATGAGGAAGCCAGGGTGGACGGGGCTATGCGGGCTGCCAATGACGTGTTAATTACCAGGGATGAGATGGAGGAGGAATACAAAACAGGTGGTCTGCTGGATATGGTGCACGAGCCTGCCGTATCAAAGGAAAAAAAAGTTACTCCTGATAAGATAAATGCAGATGCAACCTTCCCAGGTAAAGCAGTAGATGAAGCCACTACAACCGGATCAGTAACCGGGATGGAACCCAGGATGCCTGAGGCTATTAGTTATGACATCCCGGCAAAAAGAATGACAACCGCCATTAGATTGGGCGATATTATAAAACCCGTACCTGCTAAAAAGAAAACGACAGCCAATAAGAAAACCACTGCTAAAAAGACAGCTACAAGCGAGAAATCAAAGACAAAAAATACAGCAGATATGAAAAAAACAACAACTAAAAAGTCTGTTGCTAAAGAAAAAACATCAGCTACTGAAAGTAGCACCGGTAAAAAAACTATAAAAAAGAAGAAAGGGACTAAAAAGAAAACTGCTGCAAAAAATAAAAAAAAGACAAAAAAAAGTTGAGCAGGGAACTGCTGGATTAGGTCAAACGTTTGTAGAGTAAAGAAGAGGCTTTACGGCCTCCTCCTCCTCATCAAACCGGACATGCAGATTTCCCGCATCCGGCTTTCGCTCGGACTATCCCGTTGCAGGAGATGGACTATTTAAGTAATGAACTAAGTGAAACAAGACCCATTCTCTCAAGTTCGGGTTTCGGGAGCGTGTATAGAATGACCTTCCAGGTACGTTTCTTTGCCCGAAAACTCCGTAATCGAGCTCTGACATATCCGTCCAGTTCCTCAAACCGCTTATTCACAGTACCACCCTTGAAATAATTCCCCCAACGTATCCACTTCAAATCTAAGGGTAACTGACTCCTTTTTGAAATCGAAAACCTGCTAAGGCACTTGATTTAGATAATCCGAATATGCATTTTACCCTGCTTTTTGAAGTGGATACAAAAATAGAGCGAATTTCAGTTATCTTTGAAATTTCAGTTGTATTATCCATCTCTATGGTTACACTTCATTATGTTATCTTCCTGCTTCTTTTTTTCAAATTTGTAGAAGAATTCTTAATCAAATCCTTGAGTCTGGGACAATCCTTTCGGGAAAACTTCTCATAAAGTTCCAGGTACTCTTGAATCAAGCGTTCAGAAAGCCGTGTAACCTGACGGATCTTGGATATATTTTCATCCTTAGAGGCCAGGTAAACCACTCTGAGAAAGTCATGAATATATAGATCAATACTCGCATCAGAATGATGTGTCTTGCATCTGATTTCTGAATATTCATATCCTTTGAGGTATTTCTCCACGATTTTTGCTTTATGCGAAACTCCTTTTCCAATGTCCTTGATCTGACCACGTGTGGGAATGGCAATATCCATTTTACGCAGTTCTCTTACGTCATTTCGGATTGTTCGATCTGTACAGCAGAGAAGGAGAGCTAAGTCATCTTGTGTCAGGAGAACTCCCTGCTCTTTTGCCTCAATGGTCATTCGCATGATCTTGCACTGTCGGAGGGGTCTGATTCCTTGCTCCCGTAAAAGTTCATGGTCATCCGGATGATAAAGAGTGAGTTTGATCTGTTCTTTCTCCATCTCATCTAATGATTTCCCTGAGGGCTCATTCTTCTTTACACCCCAATTGTGAATCTCTCCAGCTCCTAAATTGTCAGAATTATTCTCTTCAAGAAGTATTCGCATTCGCTGCATTAATGCATCAGCCAGTATTTCAGAAAAGTCGAACTTGTTCTTCAAATCCCATTCAAGTTGATACATCGCATCCTTGTGTAGAAGTTTATTCACTGTTTTGTCGTGCATTTGTCCACCCATCAGTTCATGTATTTGCTGTATCTTAAATATGGAGGAAAAATTGCCTATTGGGAAATCCCATGAGAAATATCCACTCATCATAATAATAAATCTTGCGTCCATCTGCGGCTGATTATCAGTTAAAGGATTAAATAGTTATATATACGTATGTACATATAGATGATATTATGTAACACGAATACTAAATGTTATGACAGACACAAAAAAATCAAAACTTTTAATATGTATCATGTAAATAGAAAATATAAGTAATTTTAATTAAAATAAATTGATGGAGATTATTTCAAAATGGAATCAGAATTATCACGAATCGGAGTTTCTCTTCCGGATGTCTTACTTGACAAGTTTGATGTCATAATAAACAACAGGGGATACTCTTCCAGGTCAGAAGGCATCAGGGATGCCATCAGGGGATATATCAGGTATTATGACTGGATGAATGAAATAGAAGGGGAACGAGCTGGGAACATAACCCTGGCATATAACCATAAACAGCGGGGCGTAGAGGATTTACTTGCAAATATCCAGCATGAATTCACAGATATTATCCAGTCTACTATCCACGTTCACCTGGATCATGATCACTGTATGGAAGTAATAATCCTGCGGGGCGAAGGAAAAAGAATGAAAGAGATTTTTGAGAATCTTGTAAAAAATAAAGGTCTCCAGCATGTAAAACTAAACACCATAGTCCCCTCGGAGATCTAAATTATTAACTTGAATAACGGTTTGTGATACCGTCATTTCACTGTATCTGGTTTTTTTAACTCCGCAATTATCAAACGATTGGTAGACTTATAGTATGATCCAGCGGGTACAGCATTACCCTGATAATGTAGGTCGTCATCTTAAACGGGCCATGGAAAAACTGTGATACAGGGATTTCAGTATTGATTTATTTCACTTACCGGTCTATTCTTTACAAAGAGTTCAATGCGAAAAGATAAGGGAACCAGATACAGAAATATTATATATCTTATTCTTCAATTTCACTACATAACGAATAAGAGAAATTATTCATCGTATTATTCATCGTATTATCCAGTCTTACTATATGATGAATGATAATATTATCAAATTTATTAACAGGTGTTGATGTGGCAGCAAAAAAGTTCTTAATTATATTACTGATAGTCCTTGTATCGTCATTTTATGCAGGATGTCTGAAAGCACCGGATACAGATGGTGATGGACATAGCGATCCGATAGATGCCTTCCCGAAAGACCCCAGTGAATGGGAGGATTCTGATGGTGATGGTATCGGGGATAATGCTGAAAAGAATGAAGGTACTGACCCCCACAATCCAGATTCCGATGGGGATGGCTACATTGATAGCAATGACCTGGACCCCCTGGATGTAAATGTCAGTATTGATAGTGATGGCGATAGTTATCCTGATTCAGCTGATGCCTTTCCTGAAGACCCTGAAGAATGGGCTGATACTGACGGTGATGGCTACGGGGATAACTCGGACAGGTACCCGTCTGATCCCCTGTACCATACCTCGGTTATCCGCACATTGACCGATTTTACTTATGAGGAACTGGAAGGTAGAACCATTTTTGAAAATGACATTCAGGGCACGGAATATTCCTTAAGTCTTACAAATAATGATTTAGATGGTGGGAATTTCACAATTACAGTAAATTCATGCAATGCTTATGACTGGACAAAAAGTGAATGTGAACCAGATACCAATATAAGCAACTCAACAGTTGCCTATTTAGGCCCGGGAGAGACAAGGATTGTTAAAGTCAAGTTATTCTCTGAATTTATGGTACAGCGCAAGACCTTTATGTACGAGTTCAATGTTACGCCGCCCGACGTGGAACAGCCCGGATAATAGCTTAAATATCAATTAATTCCAGCTTCAATAGTTCCAGTTTAAATCCGACCCCAATGGAATATCCGCAAGGCCCATGTTTTGAGACTATGCAGTGACATCGGATAATTACAGGTATCCTATTAGACCCAGGGGCATTTTTCACTGACTTTGCTACTTTTCGTGGCCTATTACAAATTCAGGTGGAGCTACCTTATGGGGCTATATTGTTCGTATATCCTCTTTTATCCATTAGTAACTTCATTCAGTAGCTCACAATAACATATTCAATATAATTATATTAATATATTGATATATAAAACTGGAAAATTTAAATACATTTGATAAATAATAAATAGCAAGTAATATCTGGTATGTAAATTGTACAACATAATTGAAGTCATAAAAAATATATATTTTATTATCGTTAATGAAAAAGAATTACGGGGCATAAAAACATTGGATTGTATTGCATTATTGAGGGGATATAAAAATTGAAAAGTAATCGGATAATTATTCATAGTATTTTATTTTTATATTTAATTATATTATTTATGGGTGTTACTAGCGCTGCTGATAATACATTTGATGAAAAGATTTATGAAGGAGATGGCTACCAGATTAACAATTATTTTATTGAAGTATCAGATATTACCATATTTTCCGAAAAATTAATGCTGGAAATTACAATTTACCAATTAAAACCTGATGGGTCTTATGAGGAATTAACTACTTCAACAACAATAACTAAGGACAAACTACGAATTACACCAGGTGGACTCAAGATCGACAGATCATTTACCTGCTCCAGTTTAGGAATTAAAACAGGTTCAGAATTTTGATGTAATAGATCAACAAACAGATCACTCCGGTAAACGTTGTATTTATCACATAAATGGATCACTTCCTTGATATCATTCTTACTGAAGTGTTTGGCTGCTTCAACAATTAGTGTAAGATGCCGTGATGGATTGATTCGCTTTAAAAAATCTTCTTGGCCTGGGGCAATTGTTAAGAATTGTTGCGATAAAAAGTTCCATGTTCCTTTGGTCCCCCTGTATCCTTGAAAATGATCTTTGTTCATGAAGATCTTGCCTTTCTCAGTTCTTTCCAGGGTATGTTTTGCTATTATTATGTTCGATTGGGAATATACTTCTAAATATACGCCCTGACTAATTCGTATCCAGACATCTCTAGATGCAAAAGTATGGGGTACACTGTATCTGTTTCCATCAACTGAAATTAAACAATCAGAACTAACTTTGCGGAATTCTTCTGACACACTAATGAATCTATTTTTTGGTAATGGAGAAAGCACGGCTATTTCTTCGGCATTGAACAATTCAATTGGTGTTTTCTTTGTTGTTGTATGGATACGATGATTTACTTGTTTTTCAAAGTCTAAGAGTTCCAGTGAGAAATCTTCAAGGGATTCGAACTTATTGTCGGCAATAAAGTGGTTTTCCAGGAATGAAAATGGGTTTTCAACTTTTCCTTTTGACCAGGGATGGCGAACCTCAGATCGTGATGGTTGGAAACCATAATGGCTGGCAAATCTAAGATATCCTGGATTCCACTCTTTCTTCTTTGCATTGTATAATGTTGCGTGATTATCAGTCTGAATTCTTTCAGGAACTCCTCCAATTCTACTCAAACCTTCTTCTAATGCTTCAAATACAGATGATCGGGTTTGGGATAGAGAATACGTGTATGTTCTATATCGACTGCACCCCAAAATTAAACAGAAAACCTGGACTGTGACTGGTTTGCCTTTGATCATTACGGTGTATGGCGACCAATCGAATTGTCCTTGTTCGCCGGGCTTTGTTTCATATCGCATATAAGCCCGAGTAAATTTTGTCTTATACTGTTGAATGTACCTGTAAAATGCGGAACTTGAAACTTTACAGCCTTTTGAGTGTAGATCATTAAGTACACGACTTCCTTTTAGTTTCTTAACAAAGTATTGTTCAGTGATATATTCCTGAAATGGTTCTAGTTCCTGATTTATATTCGCTTTTCTTTTATACTCTGGTGGATCTTCTGATCGCAGTGCGTTCCTTACGGCGTTTCTCGATAAATTGAGTTGTTTTGCAATTGATCTTGTTCCCATTTTGGGATTTCGCTTCTTTAGGTTCCTTATTGTTATCCAATCTTCCATTGAGATCACCCAATACCTCCTGCAATAAAACGGGAGGATTTTAGCATATAGGGTGGGTCATTTTTGGATGGGAATTTTCAAGTCTGGTTTATAGCTACAAATATGGCATTCCTCACCAATATTTGTGTTTGACTCTTCATTTAAAATTAATTTGCATCCGCATATAGAGCATTTGCCTGCTGCTAACCCCCATAGTGTCTTCCTATCACGTACGCTCAAATCCATCTCATAGTCCTCATCAGGTTGTATATCCCCATGTTCTCTGATACAAGCTTCGTGTTCTTTATTATTATAAAACACACGCTTCATTTTTTATTATTTATCATAATTCTCCTTTATTTTCTATAAAATTACCAACCCGATTCACCAAACAACCAGCGATAAAAGTCGATGCAACAAATGAACTTAAGTAATAATTATGCGCCCTCAAGATGCCCCCGACTTACAAAACGTGGTCATTGACTCTCTTTAATATCGAATTGGCAGGTTATGCCTGTAATATTCCTGCATTTTCCACATTACCCGACAATACATCTAAATAATTTTCCTGCCTCTTCTGCCACCTCAAGCTTCCCCTGCCCTTTTGCAAGTTTTCGGATAGCCTCAAGGTGCCTGGCAGATGTTTCAAGATATTCGAGCACATCTGCAGGATAAGCAAAAATTCCATATTGCTGCGTTAAGAATTCGATCATCCCATCCGGCTTCATCCCTTCACACCGCATATCCAGCAATTTCCTTGAGAACTTACGCTCAGGGCATCCGCAGTAAGGTGTACTTTTACAGGTACAGGTTAAAAAATCAGCAGCAAAGTTCATAAGTTTGCGGCCAGTCGTACTGTCAAGTTTTGCCAGGCTGTCACCTGATAATGCCATTTCCATTGCTCCGCCCTGGAACACCCTTGAAGGCAGGCGGATATTCAAGCTCGCTGATATCCGGTCGGCCCCTGCAAAAAATGCCTGGTCGAACACCTCCAGTCCTGCCAGGATATTTGCACTTTCCAGTCCCGAATTTATTCCATCCTTAATAATGGATATCTGGTCATTGTTAAGGAAATATGTACTCATTATACGTCCCAACAGGGTAGGACTGACTCGTTGTCCGGAGACTTTCAAGTACCCCCTACCCAGCAATTCACCTATAAGCTGGTCCGTGTCAGTGCCGCCCAGTCTCATGGAATCCACTATCCTGATGATATGCCTGTCACTCCAGATAATTGCAGATGCCAGCACCTGTTCAAGCCCTGCATCTTCATCCACCCCCACAGTTAGCGGAGGTACCTCGCCCTTAAGCAACCTAAACGCCACATGGTCCTCGCTCTCACCATGACCTAATCGCTTATCAGGTTCGGCCATGACCACAACCACGCCCCTGTCATGGTAGTCCGGCCTGCCCGCCCTCCCCTGCATTTGCAGGAACTCGCCCTGTTTCAGCCACTCAATACCCATTGTAAGCCCTTCGAATATCACCTGGGATGCAGGAAAATCCACACCAGCTGCCAGTGCGGCAGTGGTAACAACCACAGGTATCCTGCCGCTGGCAAATCCATCTTCTATCCTGCGCCGTTCACTATACGGCAGTCCCCCATGGTACGCTGCCGCACGTATTTGCAGGGCGTCCGATAACTTGTGGCAGTTACGCCTTGAATTTGTAAATACAATGGTCTGGCCCCTGAAACCTTTGGAGGACTTCCTGTTATATTCCTCCTTTGCCAGCTGGTTGATAAGCCGCAGTTTCTCTGACGGGCCGCCAAAGATCAGGTGACGCTCAAGTGGCACAGGTCTTTCCTCATACTCGACAAGTTCGCTCCCCAGTCCATCTGCAAGCCAGCCGGGATTGCCAACAGTGGCTGAGAGGTAGATGAACTGGCACCGGGGATATAGATACCTGAGCCTTGCTATCAGGCCGTCCAGCCTTGGTCCCCTCTCAGGGTCCTCTATCATGTGCACCTCGTCCATAACCACAGTACCTACTTCACCAAGCCTTCTCGTATCACCTAACCTCAGCAGGTGGTCAATCCCCTCATACGTGCCCACAATGATATCAGAATCGATGGATGTGCGCATTTTCCCAAGTTTCCCCTTGCCCTTGCCCTTCCCAATGCGGCTTTGCCCGACCTTCAGGGCTGTTGTCAGGCCGAGTGGTGAATATTTTTTTGTAAACTGGTCATATTTCTGGTTAGCCAGTGCCACTAAAGGGACCAGGAAGAGCACCTTCCCCCTGCCTGATAGAATGTTGCTTACCCCCCCAATCTCGCCTATGAGTGTCTTGCCTGTGGCAGTTGCAGATACTACAAGCTGGTTCTTCCTGTCAAGCAGTCCCGACCCAATGGAAATCGACTGGACCGGCAGAAGTGTTTCGGGCAGGATACTTTTCAGCCGTTTGTCCAGTTCCAGGTCATGTACCTTGACCATGGTGATATGGCCGCTGGCACGTACACGATCAAATAATGTCAGTTCACGGTCCATTTTCTTAGGATCAAGCAAGACCAGCATACGGTCAAGGTCACGGGTCATAAGCAGTTGTGCAAACAACCTTTCGATACCTTCCTCAGCCATTCTTTTACTGCATGACTGTATTTCCCTGTGAAGTTCAGATAAGGCGCAGTTCTCACATATCAACTCGCCCCTGAACCGCACTGACCCTTTATCCACTGGTGTGTATCTTCCCTGTGAAATGCACAGGCGGCAAACCTGCGCGTGTTCATATCCAAGCTGGTAGCCGTCCAGCATTTCAATAATTTCCTTCCTGGCAGCAGCATCTCCATGCCCGGCCACCAGTATAAGGTCAGCCATCCTGAGCAATTCCACTGCTTCAGAAGGGGGTCTCAGGTCTTCGGTCTTACCGTCTATAACCCTGAACTTGAACGGCCGGGGGCCTTTTTGGGTTTGCCTTAATACCAGGTTGCCTGTAAATGAGGCTGTATTGATGCCGTTTTTCAGGATAAGCAGTTCAATGGCTGATCTCAGGGGCCTGATAAGTATGACAAGCGACATTGTATCAAAAACAGCTATTTTTTCAGGTCATACAATTCATATGCCAAACCTTCGGATTCAAGACGATTTAACAGTGGGGGGACCTCTTCATCCACAGACACTACAATCGAGGACACTCCGTGGAATGCAGCTTCTACTACCGATTCCTTAGCTCCGAACATAACAATAGGCTCCCTTCCCACCTTACGTAATGCGATAAGGGATTCCACTCCAAGGGCAAATATATAATTGTTATCCTTTACCAGTTCATCCAGCAGGTCCATATCCACCTGCCTTGAACCACCGCGCTCTACTCTGGGAACCTTGCATACTTTAATATTCACATCTTCAAGTTCGATCAACCCGTGTAAGTCAGTAACGCCTACATCCTCACTGGCAATGGCATCTGAAATAAGAACCCCGGTGGCTCTATGCTGCTCTTTTATATTGGCATATAAAAGACCGTTGCGCATCACAAGAGATACTTTCTGGCCAGCCTTGAAATCCTCATCTGCAATGGCAGTCCACACAGAAACATGACTGATAATATCTTCCATTACATAGTTGGCATACCGTCTCAGTTGCGCCGTGCGCTCAATTACCCATTCTATTCCTTTTTTGGTAACCTTATAACGTACCCGGCCATCAGAAAAAATCAGCCCGCCATCTGTTAGTTCTTTAATATATTCAGAAACTGCCTGGGGAGTTATTCCAACCTTTTCGGCAATCTCCCTCTGGCGTACATTTGGCTGATGTGCTATTATTTCAACAAGTATCTGGAACTTTGTACTCTCTTTTTTACTGTGGAGCAGGTCTATCATCCTGGAGTACCGACAAATTCAATCCTCTGGCCTTTAACGATAAGTTTGTCGGACCGCCGTGCAACACCCCTCAGATATAGTGGGCTTGCACCTATGGCCCTTGATAGCCCGGCCATGGACTGATTGCCGTTCACCACTTCTGTTTCAATATTATTCATCATGTTCCTGAGTTCGTCATCACGACTGAAAGTGATCATAAGCAGGTCAGACAAATCTTCAATAGAACACTGGAAATTTACCTGTATCTTTGAATAGGATGTGTGGAATTCTTTTTCAGGTTTTTTCCCTGGTTCAGGCATACGCCACTTACTCTCTACCAATCCACATTTTTTTAAAATATTCAGACTTTCATCTACTTCCATCGAAAGCTGTTCTTTAAGTTCTGTCGTTGTATACCAATCTGCAAGGAGTATGTCAAAAACTTTCTTATGGGCATCCGACCCGAAAGTTCGTAAGAGTGGGACAAGATCAGAAGGATCATTGATAATACGAGTTCGTTTACCCATTTAATATAACCTCTTATTTCTTATATGGTCTTCTAATTTGATAAATGTTTTCAAATAAATCCTCACTTCGGCCTGAGCAGAATGAGTAAATATTACCATACGGTTTTACAAAAGAGTCGAATAAATAAATCCAGTACAATTAATAAAAAAAATATCGAAACAGGTCCATAAAAACAAATTAATTATTTTATCCATCCGGATAATAATTTCAATATTCCGGTTCCAATCCATCGATCTTGGAGAAGATCGCATCAGCTTCCTTCCTGATGGCCATTCGACTCCGTTTTTCTTTTTCCATGTGAATAGCTTCCACAGCAAGAGTATACAGATTATCAAGTTCTGCAGTTGTTTCCAATGTCAGCACAGAAAGTACTTGTGGGGTCTCCCCATTGCGAATGATCACTCCTTTGAACACATGACCAATATGCGATGAAAGCTTATCGATCTCACTTGAGATATCATCAATGCTAAGATACTTACGGTCCCCACGAAGAATAATCATCGCCCTACTTCCTTCTTCATAAACATTGGATGAGAACAACAAACCACTGGGAGACAAACTATCGCGGATCACGGTCTTTATGGGTGTAATATTATCACCTTTTGCAAATCCGATAGTGGCAAAACCTGCACCTCCGGCCATGACGGTCTTGAAATCACCCAGGTCTGTAACCATCATCATCTCACTGTCAAGGGCTTCAAGCAGGAACAGTACCCTTTCGGCTACCATTTTGTTAATACCATCATAGGCAGTCTGTATATTGCCTCCGACATTCTTAAGGAACTGGTTATCTGCCAGTATAATGCCGTCTGTTTCACTTTCACGCATTTCCTTTAGACAAAAAGCAGAGTTCTGGAGGTAAATGGTTCCCTCTTCCCGAAACGGCAGGACCACAATGGAAAAAACAGGAAAATCATACTTGTTCTTCAATTCTTTTATCAGCGGAGGGCTGAACGAAGACCCGGTACCGCCCGAGGATGAAGAAATAACAAAAGCAACATCGAATTCTCCTCTTTCGGAGATATTTCTCATGATCATATCGTTATTCTCAATAAAGCATTGTTTGCCTACAATGCGGTTGGCACCTAAACCGTGCAGGTTTGGGATATGTATCCTATCCTTGGCCTTTGTATAGCGCATCTCTTTCAAATCGTTAATAGCGGTGTTGATAGCAATTGTCTCAACCCGGGATGGGAATTTCTGGCGTGAGTAATATTTAGAGAGTTTTCCGCCACCAAAAGCTTCCTTATTGATGGAGTCCAGTATCCGGTTGCCGCATTGTCCAATCCCGATAATTAAAACATTTAACATTTCTAACACTCCTTTATGCCATATTCCCGATTCATTACATCCTGAACTGACTTCTTCTCCAGTATAACCATCCTGCAATGGCAACTATGATAAGGACCGGCACAACATATATGTAAATAGGATATTCTGCAAGGAAATCAAATTCACCTTTCCCTACATAGAATGAATCCGAGGTTATTTCTTTATTAACTGTACCTGTGCCGTTATTGTATGTTAATTTTACTATTAGTTCGTTATATCCGATCTCATCAGCCTTTAATGTGATCTTATAATCTTTTTCATATTTGGCCCCATAGACACTTTCCTGGATGACAGGCTTTTCACTGATAATATCGATATCCTCGGAACCTGAAACATATGTCATGCTCCCGGGAATGATGGGGTCTATACGAATGGTGGATGCTGGACCGTCTTTCAGGTTTTCTACATGAATTGTGAAAGTAATCTTTTCCCCGCGTTTTATTTTTGTCTTGTCTGCTCTCACTTCGATGTCAATCTCGGAGGTTTCCACAGCTTCTCCTGCTACGGTGACCGATGGACTGTTAGAGGTTGATGAATAGTCATCGTCGAACACAGATGACGAATATGAGGCAGTGGCCGGGCTAAGTGAAAATGTGCCGCTGTTGGTGGCCTCTATCTCGTAAATGAACATCTGTGTAAACGAACTGTCGATATCAAGTTCTGTCGGATAGGTGGCATAAATGTTGGATTTGAATGTAAATCCGGGGGTGAATCCCTGGTCAATGGAAATACGTTTTGCTATACCATTTCCATCATTCTTTGCTTTTATCGTTACCCTGATAATATCCCCTATCTCTACGTTGGATTTATCGACTTCTTTAGTAAGTGTTAAAAAGGGTTCACCGATGTAATTGGCGTTTGAGACGCCTCCGTCAACGGCTGTTTCGTATTCTATCACTATACCTGCAGTAGTAATGTCTACAATGGTATATTGAGATGTCAGGTTCTTTTCATTTACTATAATTTCAACAGAACCACTCTGGTATTTTACTCTCCGTTTGTCCTTAGTTATTGTTGTTGAAGTAGTTAATTCCTCATAAGACCCATCAGGTTTTAATTGGTAAATTGTAATTTCCAGCATTAATTTTTCGGAAAATATGGTAATATCTGATACTTCAATAAAATAATTGTTAATCTGGTAGCCATCTCCTTCATAAATCTTTTCATCAAATGTATTATCAGCAGCGCTAGTAACACCCATAAATAATATAATTAAATATAAAAATAAAATACTATGAATAATTATCCGATTACTTTTCAATTTTTATATCCCCTCAATAATGCAATACAATCCAATGTTTTTATGCCCCGTAATTCTTTTTCATTAACGATAATAAAATATATATTTTTTATGACTTCAATTATGTTGTACAATTTACATACCAGATATTACTTGCTATTTATTATTTATCAAATGTATTTAAATTTTCCAGTTTTATATATCAATATATTAATATAATTATATTGAATATGTTATTGTGAGCTACTGAATGAAGTTACTAATGGATAAAAGAGGATATACGAACAATATAGCCCCATAAGGTAGCTCCACCTGAATTTGTAATAGGCCACGAAAAGTAGCAAAGTCAGTGAAAAATGCCCCTGGGTCTAATAGGATACCTGTAATTATCCGATGTCACTGCATAGTCTCAAAACATGGGCCTTGCGGATATTCCATTGGGGTCGGATTTAAACTGGAACTATTGAAGCTGGAATTAATTGATATTTAAGCTATTATCCGGGCTGTTCCACGTCGGGCGGCGTAACATTGAACTCGTACATAAAGGTCTTGCGCTGTACCATAAATTCAGAGAATAACTTGACTTTAACAATCCTTGTCTCTCCCGGGCCTAAATAGGCAACTGTTGAGTTGCTTATATTGGTATCTGGTTCACATTCACTTTTTGTCCAGTCATAAGCATTGCATGAATTTACTGTAATTGTGAAATTCCCACCATCTAAATCATTATTTGTAAGACTTAAGGAATATTCCGTGCCCTGAATGTCATTTTCAAAAATGGTTCTACCTTCCAGTTCCTCATAAGTAAAATCGGTCAATGTGCGGATAACCGAGGTATGGTACAGGGGATCAGACGGGTACCTGTCCGAGTTATCCCCGTAGCCATCACCGTCAGTATCAGCCCATTCTTCAGGGTCTTCAGGAAAGGCATCAGCTGAATCAGGATAACTATCGCCATCACTATCAATACTGACATTTACATCCAGGGGGTCCAGGTCATTGCTATCAATGTAGCCATCCCCATCGGAATCTGGATTGTGGGGGTCAGTACCTTCATTCTTTTCAGCATTATCCCCGATACCATCACCATCAGAATCCTCCCATTCACTGGGGTCTTTCGGGAAGGCATCTATCGGATCGCTATGTCCATCACCATCTGTATCCGGTGCTTTCAGACATCCTGCATAAAATGACGATACAAGGACTATCAGTAATATAATTAAGAACTTTTTTGCTGCCACATCAACACCTGTTAATAAATTTGATAATATTATCATTCATCATATAGTAAGACTGGATAATACGATGAATAATACGATGAATAATTTCTCTTATTCGTTATGTAGTGAAATTGAAGAATAAGATATATAATATTTCTGTATCTGGTTCCCTTATCTTTTCGCATTGAACTCTTTGTAAAGAATAGACCGGTAAGTGAAATAAATCAATACTGAAATCCCTGTATCACAGTTTTTCCATGGCCCGTTTAAGATGACGACCTACATTATCAGGGTAATGCTGTACCCGCTGGATCATACTATAAGTCTACCAATCGTTTGATAATTGCGGAGTTAAAAAAACCAGATACAGTGAAATGACGGTATCACAAACCGTTATTCAAGTTAATAATTTAGATCTCCGAGGGGACTATGGTGTTTAGTTTTACATGCTGGAGACCTTTATTTTTTACAAGATTCTCAAAAATCTCTTTCATTCTTTTTCCTTCGCCCCGCAGGATTATTACTTCCATACAGTGATCATGATCCAGGTGAACGTGGATAGTAGACTGGATAATATCTGTGAATTCATGCTGGATATTTGCAAGTAAATCCTCTACGCCCCGCTGTTTATGGTTATATGCCAGGGTTATGTTCCCAGCTCGTTCCCCTTCTATTTCATTCATCCAGTCATAATACCTGATATATCCCCTGATGGCATCCCTGATGCCTTCTGACCTGGAAGAGTATCCCCTGTTGTTTATTATGACATCAAACTTGTCAAGTAAGACATCCGGAAGAGAAACTCCGATTCGTGATAATTCTGATTCCATTTTGAAATAATCTCCATCAATTTATTTTAATTAAAATTACTTATATTTTCTATTTACATGATACATATTAAAAGTTTTGATTTTTTTGTGTCTGTCATAACATTTAGTATTCGTGTTACATAATATCATCTATATGTACATACGTATATATAACTATTTAATCCTTTAACTGATAATCAGCCGCAGATGGACGCAAGATTTATTATTATGATGAGTGGATATTTCTCATGGGATTTCCCAATAGGCAATTTTTCCTCCATATTTAAGATACAGCAAATACATGAACTGATGGGTGGACAAATGCACGACAAAACAGTGAATAAACTTCTACACAAGGATGCGATGTATCAACTTGAATGGGATTTGAAGAACAAGTTCGACTTTTCTGAAATACTGGCTGATGCATTAATGCAGCGAATGCGAATACTTCTTGAAGAGAATAATTCTGACAATTTAGGAGCTGGAGAGATTCACAATTGGGGTGTAAAGAAGAATGAGCCCTCAGGGAAATCATTAGATGAGATGGAGAAAGAACAGATCAAACTCACTCTTTATCATCCGGATGACCATGAACTTTTACGGGAGCAAGGAATCAGACCCCTCCGACAGTGCAAGATCATGCGAATGACCATTGAGGCAAAAGAGCAGGGAGTTCTCCTGACACAAGATGACTTAGCTCTCCTTCTCTGCTGTACAGATCGAACAATCCGAAATGACGTAAGAGAACTGCGTAAAATGGATATTGCCATTCCCACACGTGGTCAGATCAAGGACATTGGAAAAGGAGTTTCGCATAAAGCAAAAATCGTGGAGAAATACCTCAAAGGATATGAATATTCAGAAATCAGATGCAAGACACATCATTCTGATGCGAGTATTGATCTATATATTCATGACTTTCTCAGAGTGGTTTACCTGGCCTCTAAGGATGAAAATATATCCAAGATCCGTCAGGTTACACGGCTTTCTGAACGCTTGATTCAAGAGTACCTGGAACTTTATGAGAAGTTTTCCCGAAAGGATTGTCCCAGACTCAAGGATTTGATTAAGAATTCTTCTACAAATTTGAAAAAAAGAAGCAGGAAGATAACATAATGAAGTGTAACCATAGAGATGGATAATACAACTGAAATTTCAAAGATAACTGAAATTCGCTCTATTTTTGTATCCACTTCAAAAAGCAGGGTAAAATGCATATTCGGATTATCTAAATCAAGTGCCTTAGCAGGTTTTCGATTTCAAAAAGGAGTCAGTTACCCTTAGATTTGAAGTGGATACGTTGGGGGAATTATTTCAAGGGTGGTACTGTGAATAAGCGGTTTGAGGAACTGGACGGATATGTCAGAGCTCGATTACGGAGTTTTCGGGCAAAGAAACGTACCTGGAAGGTCATTCTATACACGCTCCCGAAACCCGAACTTGAGAGAATGGGTCTTGTTTCACTTAGTTCATTACTTAAATAGTCCATCTCCTGCAACGGGATAGTCCGAGCGAAAGCCGGATGCGGGAAATCTGCATGTCCGGTTTGATGAGGAGGAGGAGGCCGTAAAGCCTCTTCTTTACTCTACAAACGTTTGACCTAATCCAGCAGTTCCCTGCTCAACTTTTTTTTGTCTTTTTTTTATTTTTTGCAGCAGTTTTCTTTTTAGTCCCTTTCTTCTTTTTTATAGTTTTTTTACCGGTGCTACTTTCAGTAGCTGATGTTTTTTCTTTAGCAACAGACTTTTTAGTTGTTGTTTTTTTCATATCTGCTGTATTTTTTGTCTTTGATTTCTCGCTTGTAGCTGTCTTTTTAGCAGTGGTTTTCTTATTGGCTGTCGTTTTCTTTTTAGCAGGTACGGGTTTTATAATATCGCCCAATCTAATGGCGGTTGTCATTCTTTTTGCCGGGATGTCATAACTAATAGCCTCAGGCATCCTGGGTTCCATCCCGGTTACTGATCCGGTTGTAGTGGCTTCATCTACTGCTTTACCTGGGAAGGTTGCATCTGCATTTATCTTATCAGGAGTAACTTTTTTTTCCTTTGATACGGCAGGCTCGTGCACCATATCCAGCAGACCACCTGTTTTGTATTCCTCCTCCATCTCATCCCTGGTAATTAACACGTCATTGGCAGCCCGCATAGCCCCGTCCACCCTGGCTTCCTCATGGATAATGATCTTACCGCCATTGATCTCACCCAGGATATGTGAGTCTTTATTGATACGTACAACACCCCTTGTCACAAGGTTTCCGTGTATGGTATTACCTTCACCGATGACAATCTCATTGTTAGTCTTGATACTGCCGAACAGGATATTATTGTTCCCCATCACCATCGAGGAAGCCCTGATATTCCCCATCATACGGCAGCCACTGCCAATAACAGCTTTATCAGGAACCTTAATTGATTCAAGGTCGATCTTCGAACCGCTGGGAATAATGAGTAGTTTATTCACCTCAAAGTCATCACTTTCATCATAAAACAGATTTTCCAGGGCGTTATCAACTTCTTCGTCTTTCCCCATCCTAAGTAGTTCTGTCAGGTACAGGAAGATGTAGATGACCACTGGGATGGGATTTCTGACAACTATCCAGCCCCTGGCTTCATAGCCTTGGTTTATTTTTACATTCTTGCCAATATCAAGGTCTTTGCCTACGATCAGTCTTCCGTCTATGTTAACAAATTCACCGATATATGCATCATTCTTGGTCTTGACATCACCATTTATCTGGGACCACATATCGATCCTTATTTCTTCGGTCCCGATGACATCACCATTGATCCTGACCCTTTCCCCGGCAATGACCGAATCGGCAATAATGCCAAAACCCATAGTGGTATGATTGCCTATAATGGCTCCTCCGTTAGTAACAATGGAATGTTCTTCCATTGTAGTATTATCAGGTATGGTAAACGTTTTCAACAAATCTTCCATTTACGTAGAACTCCAGAATGATTTATTTAACATCAAGAGAATATAAAGCGTTTTGGTTTCTTTCCTGTTATTTACCATACTGTGTGGAGTGAAGTGCACACCAAATGATGGGTAATATCAGCATTTTTTACTACCATAAAAACATATTATATAAGATTATAGAGTTCTGTTCCAGAAAACCACATAGCTAGATTATATATGGTTACAATAAGTTTATTGTAGTAATATAATCTAGATATTATAAACAGGAGTCAGCACATTGAAATGGTCTGTTCAGATTGGCAGGATACTGGGAATACCCATAAAATTGCACATCACATTTTTAATAATTCTCTTCCTATTTATTTATTACTTTGCTGCAATCAGTTTCAAAATCGGTGGGCTGGTACTGGGATTTAATGCACTTGATACTTCATTTGACCTGAAACTGTTA
>Ga0255420_10081_pt1 | contig 19307 bp, 12 predicted proteins | sample ANMaggSeSYBR02I3_FD_182630 | JGI IMG/M metagenome (GOLD analysis project Ga0255420, IMG submission 182630) | Sediment cell enrichment communities from methane seep in Santa Monica Basin, California, United Staets - ANME aggregate JGI... | ecosystem: Environmental > Aquatic > Marine > Cold seeps >...
TTCAGACATTGATTGTGTAGAATGCCATCAGGAACACCTTCAAGTTAGTCCATGCGCAAATTGCCATGAAGGGGTCCATGCGCAGTTAACAGGATTAGATGTGAGTGAATGTAGGGGATGCCATGGTGAAGCCCATTCACCATCAAAGTATTAAATTCACGATAGACCGGGCATCATATAATTAATTGTGATGCCGGGTTAATTTCTTTTTTTTAGCCCTTTATATTTCTTTATCTACAATTGCCTTTCAGGCAACCATGGGAATCCATTGCCCATGATAGAAATCTTTAACTCAGATAGTAAGTACTATTTACTCCAGTTAATCATTGTTATCCATCTTATCCGGAGAATCGGGAATGATACGGGAAATCACCAATAAATATGAACCAAATACCCTGGAAAAGGATATCCGCAATTTCTGGAATTCCATCAATGCCTATTCCAGGTCCAGACAGCTCAGAGTCGGCAGTACAGACTTCTATTTTGTAGACGGACCGCCATATACCACCGGGCACATTCACCTCGGTACTGCATGGAACAAGATCATAAAAGATTCAATCCTGCGGTACAAATCCATGAATAATTTCTATGTTCGTGACAGGGCAGGTTGGGACATGCATGGCCTTCCTATCGAAGTAAAGGTGGAGGAAGTGCTTGGTTTCAAGTCCAAGAAGGATATTGAGGAGTACGGAGTAGACCAATTTATAACCAAATGCAAGGAGTTCGCTATCCGGCATAAAGATGAGATGACCCAGCAGTTCAAGGACCTGGGAGTGTGGCTGGATTGGGAAGACCCCTACATGACCCTGAAGGATGAATACATTGAAGCGGCCTGGTGGACCCTGAAACAGGGCCATGATAAGGGACTGCTGGAACGGGGCAAACGGGTGGTCAACTGGTGTCCCAGGTGCGAGACTGCCATTGCAGACAGTGAAGTAGAATACTGGGATGAAGAGGACCCATCCGTATACATCAAGTTTAAAGTGAAGGGTGAGGAAAATACATATATTGTTATCTGGACCACTACACCATGGACTATTCCTGCAAATATTGCAGTAGCTGTCCACCCTGGTTTTGAATACAGCAAGATAAGGGCATGGAAGGATAACAAAGATGTCAGCGAAGTACTCTATGTAGCTACAAGCCTGGTTGAGCATGTTCTGAAACAGGGACGTTATACAGATTTTGAGATACTGGACCGGATGCTCGGAGAAGACCTGCCTGAACTTTCATATGATAACCCATTATCTGACAAGGTCCCGGCCCAGTCTGGATTTGATCATAATGTTTACATGGCGGATTTCGTCACAGCAGAGAACACCGGGATCGTCCATATAGCACCTGGCCACGGCATGGATGATTTTATGCTGGGTGTGGAGCATGAGCTGCCTATTTTCTGTCCGGTGGGTCCCGATGGCAGGTACACATCCGATGCAGGGGAATATGAAGGAAAATATGTCAAGGAAGTCGACGAGCTTATCCTTAGTGACCTGGAAGAAAGGGGGAACCTGCTCCAAAAAGGCATGGTCAGCCACAGGTATGGTCACTGCTGGCGGTGCAAGACCCCCATTATTTATCTCGCCACCAAGCAGTGGTTCCTTAAGGTCTCTAATATCAAGGATGAGATGTTAAGCGAGATCAAGAAAGTGGCATGGTATCCGGACTGGGCCGGTTCTGCCAGGTTTGCTGACTGGGTATCGGGCGCTCGTGACTGGTGCATCAGCCGGCAGCGATACTGGGGAATACCCCTGCCCATATGGATTTGTGATGAGTGCACCGCAGAAGAAGTTATTGGTACAATGAAAGAATTGCAGGAGCGCTCAAACCTGGAAGGTAACATGGACCTTCACAGGCCCAGCGTGGATAATATCACTATTACCTGCAAATGCGGAGGGAACATGAAGAGGGTACCTGATGTCTTTGATGTCTGGTTCGATTCTGCAGTGGCCTCCTGGGCCACATTGAACTACCCGCGGGAGCATGAAGATTTTGACAAACTCTGGCCTGCTGATTTTATTACTGAAGGGCACGACCAGACAAGGGGTTGGTTCTACTCGCAGATGGGTGCCAGTATGATAGCTTTTGGCAGGGCACCGTACAAGAGTGTGCTGATGCACGGGTTCACGCTGGACGATGCAGGCAAGAAGATGAGCAAGAGCCTGGGCAACGTAGTGTCACCCGGGGAAGTAATGGATAAATTCGGTGCCGATACCCTCCGGTTCTATGTACTCTCATCAAATGCGCCCTGGGAGGACCTTAAATTCAACTGGGATGAGATCAGCACAATCAACAGGATGGTCAACATTTTCTGGAACGTGTACCGGTTCCCGCTGCCCTATATGGTACTGGACAACTTCGACCCATCGGTTGTAACCTATGATTCGGTAAAGTCTCATCTAAGACCCGAAGACCGCTGGATACTGAGCCGGTTGAATTCACTCATACTCAAAGTCAACGAAGCAATGGACCAGTACAACCTTCACAGGGCCACCCGGCCTATATCTGATTTTATACTGGAGGACCTGTCCAGATGGTATGTCCAGTTGATCAGGCCCAGGACATGGACTGAAGGAGATGACCCTGACAAGCTGGCCGCCTACCGGGTGATGTACGAAGTACTTGTTACGATTGCCAAGGTCATGGCTCCGTTTATGCCACATCTGGCAGAATCTATCTACCAGAACCTGGTGCGCAATCTTGACCCTGGCAGCCCGGAGTCAATACATATGTGTGACTGGCCGGTAGTGGAGGATGCCCTGGTGGATACAGGACTTGAGAAGCAGATGGATACTGTGCGTAATATTGTAGAGGCAGCATCCAATGCAAGGCAAAAGGTTAAACGCAAACTCAGGTGGCCGGTGCGCAAGATTGTGCTGTCCCCAGAAAATGAGCAGGTAGCACTGGCTGTGGAAACCCTGATATCTGTATTGCTTGAGCAAACCAACAGCAAGGAAATAGTGATCCTTGGTAGCGATGAGACCTGGGACGAACTGGGACTGGAAGCTGTGCCACAGCCAAAGGCCATTGGCCCGGCATTCAAAGGCGATGCGAGTAAGGTCATTGCAGCTATTGGTTCAGCCGATGTCATATCAATGCGGGATGCACTCATGGATACTGGAGAGTGTGAGCTGGGAATAGCAGGGGAAACTGTTACTATAACATCCGGGATGGTCCGGTTCAATGAGACCATACCTGAACATATTGCATCTGCCGAGTTTTCTGGTGGTCTTGTGTACGTGGATGCCATGCTGACAAGGGAGATCGAATCAGAAGGATTTACCCGTGAGGTTATCAGGCGGCTGCAGGATATGCGAAAGGAACTTGACCTGGATGTAGAAGAAAGGATCAAGGCTATCGTGCTGATCAAAGATGAGCGGATACTGGACCTAATCCTGGACTGGGAGTCGCATATTGCCGATGAGGTCAGGACAAAACTGCTTGTAATCAGCATTGATGTTGAGCCCGAAGGTGACCTGGTTAAGGAATGGGACGTTGAAGGTACAGGCATGAAGATGAGCATTTCAAAGGTATCATGAAATTTGAAGACTGGGAACCGCTATATCTGGAAATAATCAGGGATATGGGTTATGACCGTGCCTGGGATGAAGAATCTGCCAGGGTGTTATCCGGAATTATTTTAGGCATGCCATCTTCTAAAATAGCATCCATCCGGAGGCTTAAAGAACTGGTAAAGGACCAGGATGTGCTTGTATGTGGTAATGCACCTATTTTGGAAGGTGAACTGGAAGAGGTTCAACCTGAAGATTATTGTGTAATTGCTGCCGATGGTGCCGCTGCCGTGCTTATGGATATGGGTATCGTGCCCCATATAATTGTGACTGACCTGGACGGGGATGTGGAAGCCGAGATCAAGGCCAGCCGGATGGGAGCAGTAATGGTGGTCCATGGTCACGGGGATAATATACCGATTATAAGGTCAATAGTCCCCAAACTTTACAATGTGGTGGGGTCCACCCAGGCCGTACCCCTGGCTAATGTTTATAACTTTGGCGGGTTTACTGACGGGGACCGGTGTGTCTTTTTGGCACGGGAAATGGAGGCATCTGCCATAGTACTTATCGGGTTTGATTTTTCCGACCCTCATGTAAACGACACCAAAAGGAAAAAGCTGGAGTGGGCACGTAAACTAATTGATACTGTCCGGGAGGGGAATGCAGGAGCAGCAGTAGATAGGGGCTTTAAATCACAACCGATTTAAGCATACAGGCCGACTGAAAGACCATGCTTAACGATGGTCCGGATATACGTGTGGTACTTGTAGAACCACTTTATGGGGGCAATGTGGGTTCCACGGCCCGTGTTATGAAGAATTTCGGTTTTTCAGACCTGGCATTGGTCAATCCATGTGAGATGGAAGGTGAAGCCAGGGCTTTTGCAATGCATGCCAGGGAAGTAATGGAGAATGCTTCTGTATATTCAACCATCCGGGATGCAGTGGAAGGTTCCAACCTGGTGATAGCTGCCACGGGGAACCCTGGCGTGAGGGTTGAAAAACATATAAGGATGCCACCTTATTCCCCGGAGTCTGTCAAGCAGTTGCTTACGGGAAAAAGTGCTTCAATATCCATCCTGTTCGGACGTGAAGATAAGGGTTTGAGCAATGATGAACTGAAGCTTTGTGATATAATTATGAGCATTCCTACCAGTCCTGACTATTCCAGTATGAACCTGTCCCATGCAGTAGCTGTAGTACTTTATGAGCTAAGCGATCTGGAGGCAGGCAGCATCAAACTTGCCCAGCGTTTGGACCTCGACCTGATGTATGGCCATATCACACAACTGCTGGGAGAAATTGATTATCCTGTACACAAGAAGGATAAGACTATTTTAATGATACACAGGATCCTGGGCCGTGCAATGTTAACATCCAGGGAGGTACAGACTATACGGGGCCTTATCAGGCGGATTCAATATAGACTAAAGGATCCGGAATAATTGATCGATAGGACTTACGCATTTATAAAAATGTATATATAAAAATCGACAAGTATCAATTTTATTACTTGCTGTTACTGTACTAACCTTTATTGGGGTTAATGTGAGGGGGCACGGGAGCGATTTAGACAATTATATTTAAATTCCTGTGGGTGAAATTAAATCATTACATTATCAGGGGAAGAGTTTGGAGCAAATTGAGCGCTTTACTTTGGCAGATAAAAGAAAAGAACGGTGAAATTTGTGATAAATAATGTATGAAAACTTAGATTAATTGTACATAAAGTTGTGAGTGGACGTTTGAAGGGCTGTGAGGGTAGAAGTGTGGGCGAAATAGTGTGAAAATTCTTGATTATTTGGATATAAGGGATGTGTGGGATATGCAAGTTATGCAAGTTATGCAGGGTGTGGAATAAACTATTATAGTTTAAAATTCAATTAGAATTTGTTATGAGAAACATCCAGTCCTTTATTGAAGGTAAGGTCAATATGGTAGGATACCGAAATATAGTAGAGGGTTATGCAATTAATAAAGACTTAAGTGGATTTGTTTATAATAAAAATGAAAACACGATAATTTTAATGGCTGGTGGGGTAGAATCTGCTATATCTGCTTTTATTCAGGATCTGGAGGCAATAAACAGCAATAAAACTAAAATAAGAATTATTGAAATCAATAAAAATGTTGTATTACCGTATCCTTTTGGCAGGGTCATTGGTGATGAAATACGGGAAATGGCTGAAAGATTCGATAAAGGTATTGGGATATTGGGTGAAATGAATGTCAAGTTAGATATATTAAACAAGCTTGACAAAATTGACAACAAGCTAGATAAGCTTGACAAACTTGACAAACTTGACATCAAGCTAAACAAGCTTGACAAACTTGATACAATGAATAATTCAATTAATACACTTGGGGATAAATTCGATACAATGAATAATTCAATTAATGATAATCTTAATACCCTACCCGAAAGAATAGCTGAAGCAATGAAAAGATAAATTTACTTTGTTTCAGTGTGCTGTAGTAGTAATACATTCACACAGGCTTGACAGAATTATCAGATTTGCATTCTCAGTGCTTTAGTTCTGTCTTTTCCAGTAGGCCCTGTGAATGCTATTGCTTACTTTCCGCAGGTATCTACAAAAATTCAATAATTTCTTCTGATAGCGTTTCTATCAATTATATGCTCATGAGAGACTGTCGAAAAAACGATCAAAACGGGATATCTTAAATATTGTTCGAAAGCAAAACGCTATGATGAGGCGTGCTGCAATTATTTCCTAAGTTTAAATGTCTCTAAATGTGGACTTTTCCAACAGTTTACATGAAATATTAATTCTGATAACTCTAATGTCAAAAACACCGCAATTTTGTCCATAAACAACACATACTTATAAAATATAAATATAATTAGATTTTTAAAAACGCTATCAGGAAAAATAATACGAATACTCATTTGACCTGCGGAAAGTGAGCTATTGATATTCCATTGTCTGCTTTAATAATTAAGCTGGTGTAAGTTGATTATTGATTCCAGGCGTATAATGTAAAATTTGTAGATTTATCATTTGATAACTGCAAATCAGTTCGTAGTTAAGACAAAACTTAACTGACTTCTAATCACATGTTAAATCGAAAATGTATTATTCTTCAGTTCAACTAATAATGAAGCTCCCCACAGCAGAGCTGTGGGGTATCTCATGTCTCAAGCTACTGAAGTTGCATTTACCATAGCTTGTCCCAACCGCAGCAGAGCTGCGGGGTATAACGACGAATATAAAAGGAGTATGGAAAATAAACAGCCAAACAAAATGGATAAGCATATTTCTGTTTGTACGACATATGATCGGACCAGCTTTGGCAGGGTTCTGGGATTCAGAGACTCCCAAAGTACAGCAAAAGTATGTAATCACTGTGTCCGGACATGATACAGTAGATACCTATCCTGATGAGGTTATGGAACGATTGACCGATAAAATATGCGTATTTATACAAATATTTTTCTAAAAATCGACAGGTATAAATATTATTGCCTGCTTATACTGTACTAACCTTTATTAGTGCAAATAATATTAAATAATTGAAGAGGAGGAGATGGATGCCGGAAAAGGATGGTATTACTGTTCTTATTGAGAACAGGTGGATAGTTATTGCAGCTATAGTCCTGTTATTGATACTGGCCACCTTTGGGTATATCATTCTCCCGCTACTGGATGGTATTATCCTGGGATTGGTATTTGCCTATATAGCCAGGCCTATAAGAAGAGAACTGATAAAAAGGGGCGTAGGTAAGCGGATATCCTCACTGATTGCTACTGTTGCCATAATCACACCTTTAATGGGGATTCTGGGGCTGGGTATGATCGAGATAGTCAACCTGTTGATCATGATGGCCAAAAACCAACAGCAGTTGGTCAATTCGACAATCACTTTCATAAATGAACTGGATATCCCTGAGCCTATTTACCAGCTGGTACAGGATGCAGTGTTAAATCTGTTTTCTACCATTTTGCCCATGTTGGGACAGATTCCCTTTTCGATGGGCCTGAAGATTGCCCTGTTCATGCTAAATGTTATTATTTCGGTATTTGTATGCTTTTTCCTGTTGATGGACGGCTCCAGGTTCGTGAGCGCCTTATTGCAGACGGTCCCTAAGGATAAGCTCTTAATTGCTGAATCATTCAAGGAGCACCTTGATCATATCCTGGCAGGCATCTTCCTTGGTAACATTTATGCTGCCATGATCACCAGCATTCTTTCTGTCGGGGTATTCTATTATTTCAAGGTGCCACATATCCCTGCAATGTCTGCACTGATACTGATCGCGGGCTTAATACCCATATTTGCAGGATGGATGGTGCTGCTGCCCATTGCAATATTCAGGTATATGGAGTTCGGGGTCGAGAGTGCGGCTGTGTTTATATTAGTATCGGCCCTTATCCTGTATGCACCTACTGAATTGATATTCAAACCCTATATTGTGGGCAGGGCATCACATATTCACCCGCTGCTGGTCATGCTGGCGTTCATCGGCGGCGGTCTTGTGGGTGGTATAGGCGGGTTCTTTATGGCACCTATTTTCCTTGGTACGCTGATTGCGGCATATAGGGCATATATGGATGTTGGCAGGAAAAATGATGAGATATTTGTGGAAGTAGATGATTAGAAGGTCAGGAAAAGTTTAAAAGAATTAAGTGAGGTTATGATATTATGAACGGGATAAGGAAAGTTAAACAATTAGATATTTTAATAGAGGGTGATGAATTTTGAAGAATTATATAATTAAAGGAATTGTTACGTTATTAGCAATCGGCATTTGTGTCAGTATATCACTTGCCGCACCTGCTGCGCCTACCGGAGTTGAAGTAGCTGATGTGCCAAATGATGATGGGGGAAGTATATTGATAAATTGGACGCTATCAGAGGATGATGGTAACGTTACAAAATATGAAATTTTTAGAGGTGAAGATGCCACAGTACCACTTGATTCGCCAATAGGAAGTGTCTTAAAAGGAAACATTTCGTATACTGATGAAACTACTACTAATGGAGTACATTACTGGTATATAGTGAATGCCACTGATGGTACAACCTCTTCAAGTTCAAATACTTCAGTATCTATTTATTCTGAGGATAATAAGAAACCAGAAATAACTGATGTAGAACATGGAAATGTAACTAATTCAACTGCAGTAATTACCTGGAAAACTCATGAGAACTCTACATCTAAGGTGGAATATGGTATAAATTCAACAAATGAGAAGACAAAGTCTGAATCTTTAAATGTTACATTACACAAGATAGAACTTGAAGATTTGGATCCTTTAAAAGAATATTGCTATAATGTCAGTAGTACTGATGAAGCTGGTAATACAAATACAGTTGTAGGGACTAATTTTACCACAACAGCTAAAGATACTACAAAACCTGAAGTTGAACAAAAAGTCCCTGGAAATAATGATAATGACACCGATATTACAGCAGATATCACAGCAACATTTAGCGAAGAAATGAATGTATCAACACTGGATAATACTTCATTTTACATCGAAAATTCATCTGGTCAAATTTCAGGTGAAGTAACTTATGACAGTTCTACAAAGACTGCAACCTTTGACCCTAAAGACGATTTGAACTACGATACGGGATATACAGCAACGATGACTACTTATGCAGAAGATTCGGCTGGAAATAGTTTGAATGAAATCACAACCTGGAGTTTTACTACAGAAAAGAAAGAAGCGTCTAATAATCCACTTACTGCAACAAACAACAGTGTTGATCCTACAAGTGGGGTTACACCGGTTACATTTTATTTTTATGTAACCTTTACGGGTGATAATAGCGATTCACTTGAGTCAGTGAAACTGTATATTGATAATGAATTCCATGATGATATGAGTGTAGTTAGCTCATCAAATGGGAAGGACTATGTATACAATAAAACATTCAGCGAAGTAGGCACATATGAATATTATTTTAAGGCTTCTGACGGTACTGATACCGTAGAAAGTGATAAAGACAATTTCACAGTACATCCTGCCACCTACTACTCAGGCAACCGCATCTGGGAAGATGACCCTGACAAGTTCAGCGATACCTATAAATGGACCCCCCAGAGTTTCAGCGGCTTCTATTATGATCTTGATACCAATGAAAGCAGCGAGACCCTGACCATTAAGAACATTGGCAGGTCCCTTAAAAAGGGAGAGATCGAATACAAAACAAAACCCATACCTATAGAATTTGAAAATAGCCGCTGGGGCACCTATTATGTTATAGGTTACATGGCAGACCGTTACTTTGCAGGTTATAATGATACCGATTTTGCCACATCGGATGATAACCTTTTATCAGAAGAAAAGCTCAGCAGGGTGCTGACAGACAATGATAAAAAAATCAGGCTAAATTCAGGCTCAGCACTCGAACTGGAGGATGGCTATGAATTCAAGATAACAGAGTTCAGTCTCGATGGAGAAACCATAATGGTTGGACTGTTCAAAGACGGGGATGAAGTGTCTGAAACTATAGTAGAAGAAAAAGATACCTATATTTATGAAAAAGACCTGGGCAAAGCCGAGGATATGCCCATAATTGCCATCTATATTGATAATGTGTTCATAGGACAAGAGAGCAGCTCTGTGAACATTGAGGGCATCTTCCAGATATCTGATGAATATATCGATGTTGAGGAGGGAGATGAGTTCGGCTTGATGGAGATCACAGGCGTGTCTTCGTCCGGTATTACCATGGAAAACGAGGACGATGTAGACCTTGATAAAGGTGATGACTTCAACCTCATGGGTAAGATCAATATCATAGTGGCCGACAACAGCACACTGCGGTTTGCTCCCTATGTGGATATGACCGAACCTGGCACCTATGAGCTCAGGGGCACAGTAACAAATGAAGACGAATTTGACTGGACGCCTTACAACTTCGAGGCACTCATGTACGACATCGATACTGGTGAAGGGGATGAGACCCTGCACTTAGAACGCAATGGCAGGACAGTGGATGAAAAAGGTCTTACTTACACAATCAACCCCATCACCAAGAATTTCGAGCACAGTAATGACGGATGGAACAGCTTCAAGTCCATTGGATTCATGGGTGAAACATATTTTGCTGGCTACCTGAAAGAATCATCATTCGTCTCCGATGACAGAAGTCTGATAAGTGAAGGTAAATTATCCAAAATACTCATGGATGAAGATAAGAAACACACCCTGTACATCGGTAACTCTCTCACCTTAGAGGATGGGTACAGCGTGCGCATCGATGAGATCAGCCAGGATGGCGACGACCTGATGCTTTCAATCTTAAAGGACGGAGATGAATTATCCACGGAAATTGTCGAGGAAGGAGATAATCTTGTATATGATATCGAGGTTGATAAAACCGATATTCCAATTGTTGTCATCCATATTGACAAAGCGTTTGCGGGGATGGAGAGAAGTTCCGTTCACATTGATGGCATTTTCCAGATATCCGACAGTTTCACCTCTGTAGAAAAGGGTGATACATACGGCATTATGGAAGTCACAGATACCACCCCGTCCATTGTGCTATCAAACGAAGATGACGATATAAGCCTGGATGAAGGTGACGTTATCGCTATAATGGGTGACATAAAGATCAAGGTCGCTGATGATAACAAAGTCCGGTTCTATCCATTCCAGGAAATCGTTGTAGAAGAACCCCTGTTTCTCGATCTGGACATCCCGGACAGTATCCATGAAAATGAAGAGTTCACCATATCGGTCACTTCTGACGGTGATAAAGTGGGAAATGTATCTATCACTTTTAATGATTCCGGGATCGGTTCTACAGATTCCAATGGTGAGCTGATTTATACACCCACTAAAACAGGTAAGTTCAAAGTCACTGCCTCCAAATCCGGCTATAAGAGCGACAGCGATAACATAGAAGTCCTGTACCAGCCAAAGGCGCTGGAAATAAATGCCCCGTCGATGGTGGACAAAGGCAAGACCATTGTTATATCAATAACTCATGAAGGTGAAGGCGTCAGTGGTGTAACAGTTATGTTCGGCAGCAATGACCTAGGGACCACTCCTGCCAGCGGCGAAATCACTTATACTCCTGACCAGATAGGTACCCATACGATCACTGCCTCAAAATCCGGGTACCAGGACGCTTCAAAGGATATCGATATCACAGATCCGAGTGTAAGACCTGTATATTCGAACCTGACCATTGAGCCCAAACGTGTGGAGCCGGGAGAGAAAGTTAACATCACGGTAATAGCATCCAATTTAGGTACGTTTCGTGATACAGATACAATGACCCTGAAGGTAAATGGTGAAGGAGTAATGACAAAAGACCTGGACCTTGGTCCCGGTGAGAGCACGACGATCGAATATTCATTGAACAGGTCCAAGTCCGGCACATACCTGGTTGAGGTTGATGAGCAAAGTGATACTTTCAAGGTTACAAGTAGTCTGTTCAATCCCACAACCATAGCAGTACTGGCAATCCTTGCCATACTTTTCGCTGCGGCTATAATTTATAGCTTTGCCCGGGGCATACTGTCATTTGGCATCATAAAAGGCAAGGCCCAGGGTTTTGAAGAGTCGTTAAGGCGCCTGAAAGAGAAATAATCGAAAATTAAATGGAATATTGAAAAGGAGGAACGTTTCATTCTTCCTTTTCTTCCATACCCATAACATCAAACAGCATCTTGACAACTGCCTCTTCTGCCAGTTTCATTAAGGTCTGTTTATCCTTTGTACCGCTGAACACACCCAGGGGTATCTGTGCTCCTGCGGAAGTAGAGTGTCCACCTCCATCTTCACCAAAGGCTTCACGCATAATCTCACCGATATTAACCCTGACATCTTTACTCCTTCCCGAGACATGGATGGAATCCTCAGTGAGACCAAAAATAATTGTTGTGGTAACGCCTTCAAGGTTCAGTAAGTAATCTGCTGCCTGGGGCAGGGCATCCCGGTCCCTGATCAGTCCCACATTGGAAATAAGGTAACTGCCTGTAACCTGCCTGTTCCGGATGGCATAGCCTATAATGTCAAAAGTTTCTGTTGACATGGACGGGGTCTCGATCTGGCTTAATATGTCGTGATCCACAAGGGGGTACAGGAATGCTGCGGCTTCAAGATCAGATCGGGTGGCATTCTTCTTGAATTCATGAGTATCCACCCTGATACCATAAAGAAGGGCTGTTGCCAGTTCACTACTGAAATTGATCTGGAGTTCCTTCAAATACATGGCCATTATCGTTGCGCTGGCACCTATATCGGGTTGGATATCTATAAAATCAGCTTTCACTTTAGATATGTTAACCGGATGGTGGTCGATCACTATATTGATCCTGGTATCGGACGGTACCAGATTGTTTATGCCTGGTATGGCGCATTCAAAAAGGGCAATATTGGAGAACTCAGAAAGGTCGTATTTTTCCATCCGTTCGATGTCTATATCCAGTAGGTTAACAAAGGCTTTGTTTTCCTGGTGCCCGATTTTACCGTGATAGAGTATCTCGGATTCAACGCCCACAGTTTTGGCGATCTCACTTAATCCCATGGCACCTGACATAGCGTCAGGGTCTGGGTTGTTATGCATTACAATGGCAAGTTTCTTACCATGCATTTTTTCAATACATCTCTTGAGTTCGCGTGCCTTCTTCAGGCTGGCTGCTCTTTTTGCCGACCGGACTATAACATTGGCAGCAGCACGTGTAGGCAGTATGGCCGAATCCACACCGGCTGCCTCAAGTTTATCTTTGTTATTCTGGTCAATGGCCCTTGAAACCGTGTAAACATCCGGTTTTAATTTATTGATATTGGTAAGGGCTTTCAGGTTTGCCTTGCCGTTCGAACTTAAAATAAAAGCTACTTCAAGGCTGGTTATATCAAGTGCATTTATGGTCTCGAAGTCACTGATATCGCCAATTTCCACATCATATCCCTGTTCTTTCAGGGTTTCGGCTTTACTGGCATCCTTTTCAATAAATATCAGGCTTATATCCTGATCGTCCAGTTCCTTTGCTACTGCAATCCCCATTCCACCACTGCCGAGGATCGCATAGAGGGGTTTTGTTTTTAATTTTTTAATGGTTTCCTCTTTGGGGGAGGTGTCCGGCGTAGATTCGTCTTCGATAAAAAGACCTCCAATAATCTTAGGTCTTAGTTTATATGTCAATAAAGATTAACTTAACCATTCTGGAATATGTCTGCCTGTTCCCTGGTAACCTTTGGATTTTTCTTATTAACCCATCTTCGACAAGTCAATTTTTTCAATGAAGTGAGGGGCTAAATGACTATAATTACTCTTAATCGACACGTATAAAATTGACCTTAAAATATAATTCACCAATTTTAAAAATTATATCAAGATTATATCTGGATTTTCTATCGTAAACATTCAAACCCCCTTCCCTTGTGGTGTGGATGTTTGCAGGCGCTTTTATGATGCCTCATGGATGCATGGGAAGCAGTGCCCGGAACTCATCAGCTTAATCCTGTGGTCAGTGAGTACAAAGTGGGGGTATTCATTAGGTCGTTCTATCAGAACCATCCGCCATGGAATAGAAGATCTTCAATTCTGGTGGATGCTGGGTCTGTGTAAATGGACAAAGAGTAATATTTAATCTTGTCGATTAATGGAAATATATAAATAACAATAGTTGCTATTTAATTAATGTGTACAAATGTTTACTGATTTAAAGAAATGTACCTGTGAATGTTTTGTTGGTGATTAATATGCAAGATAAAAAAGGAAATAAAATACAGATCGGAGACCGGGTTAAAGTCCTATGGGCGGTCGATAATAGGGAATATGAAGGTAAAGTGGTCAATATTAAGGAGAACATCGCATTATTATTGGCCAAGGACTTTTTTGTGTATGTCCACAGACCGGAACGATTATTGAAGATTGCAGTTCAATAAAAAGAATTGAAGGATAATGCTAAAAAGGGAGTGCAGAATGATGGAAATCGGATTCAAGCTGCCAAATAGAGCTAACAGGGCACAATTGTTATTAATAATTGGAACCGGCATATTTGCTGCCGGTGCACTGGGTTTTATAGCCGGATACCTGTCACAGGGACAGACCTCGATGTTGGGTGCCTTGTCTCTTATTCTTACAGGTGCCGGCTCAAGTGTGAAGAGGGTAAAGTATTCGGGAGCGCCGGACCCTACGAAATGATCACCTACATGCTTGTGGTAGTTGCAAAGTACACCAGTCCCGCTTTGTACTCACACAAGACATGCACGGCCTGAAATACCTCCACCACATCGATCCTGTTCCATGGCTATCGTTAGGACAATCGGGTGGAATCAAGCTTGTAATTGCATTGGTTCTACTGGCCGGATGATGTGGAGCGGCTATGAATTGGCACATTAGCAAATAAGAGATTGGTGATTTCCATAATCTAATAACAGAGCATTGGTGCTATTCTTTTTACACTGATATGTTAGTTATGCAACAGAATCCGACCAAAGTGAGGATTTTTGCTAGCCGGGTTTTTTCTCAGCAGGAAAGTATAAACGCATATGTTTATCTTGCCGCCGAAATTTAATACATGATGACTTAATATCACACGTCAATTCAGCTTCACCCTATCACCTGTTGCCATATACACCACGCTCTCGCAGATATTGGTGGCATGATCCCCGATCCGCTCAAGGTAGCGTGCTACAAATGTCAGGTGCGATGCACTGGCAAGCTTTCGTGGATCCTCGACCATCAGTGTAATTAATTCCCGCCTGATCTGGTCAAACAATGCATCGATCTCATCATCACACTTTGCAGTCTCATAAGCCAGGTCAGGGTTCGACTCATTGAAAGCCTGTACTGCACTGTCCAGCATCCCGCATGCTATTTGAGCCATTCTGGGAATATCGATCAGGGGTTTGATATGTTTCTCATCCCCTATCACAACGACGATCTTTGCAATATCCACTGCAAGGTCGCTCATCCGCTCAAGGTCAAGATTGATCTTAATAACAGCCCCTATCATACGCAGATCCCGGGCCATTGGCTGCTGTAGTGCAAGAAGCCGCATGCATTTAATCTCAATATTGGCAGAATGATCATCTATTCCAGCGTCGTTTCTTATTACAGCTCCTGCCTGTTCGACATTGTGATCACACAGTGCCTCAACCGAATTTTTGATAGATGTACTTGCCAGTTCACCGAGTTTTAAGACCATCTGCTGTACTCTTGCAAGTTCCTCATGGTATTGTTCTCTAACCATTATATCCCTCCTGTTCTATCTACTGATCTTCAATTCTATCTCCTGTTTTCCTTTTCTGGTATCCTGATCTCCTTTTGCATCCCTTTCAAAAAGTAGGGTAATAAAATTTGTATAAATCATTGTTTATATTTATCTGCCACAGAGAGCACAGAGGACACAGAGAAAAAATCCTCTATGATCTCTGTGGCTATTATTTTTGCCCTCGTATTTGAAGTGGATACCTCCTTTTTTTGTCTCAAGAAAAGTCGTGCGCTTGATCATCCGAACCGCCCGGTAATATAATTCTCTGTGCTCTTTTTGACAGGATTCTCAAAGATCTGTTTTGTCTTCCCGAACTCGATCATCTCACCGAGCAGGAAAAACGCCGTGAGATCAGATACCCTGGCAGCCTGCTGCATATTGTGCGTCACGATGATGATCGTATAGTCACGTTTCAACGCACTGATCAGGTCTTCGATCTTTGCGGTCGATATCGGGTCAAGTGCACTGCACGGTTCATCGAAGAGTATTACATCCGGTTTCACTGCAAGTGTTCGTGCGATACAGAGCCGCTGCTGCTGTCCCCCGCTCAGGTCAAGTGCAGGTTTATCCAGTATGTCACCTACCTCGTCCCACAGCGCAGCAGCCTTAAGACTGTCCTCGACTACCTCATCCAGTTTGCGTTTTGCATTCATCCCATGGATGCGCGGTCCGTATGCGATGTTGTCATAGATGGACATAGGGAACGGGTTTGGTTTCTGGAAGACCATCCCTATTCTTTTCCTCAGGACAACAACATCTACATCCTTTTCGTAGACATCCCTGCCTTCAAACAGCACCTTACCAGTGATACGGCACCCCTTTATGAGGTCATTCATCCGGTTAATGCACCGGATGAACGTGGATTTACCACATCCGGACGGACCTATCAGGGCAGTGACCCTGTTCTTTTCTATCGAGATCGAAACATTTTTCAATGCCTGTGCACTTCCGTACCAGAGGTCCAGTTTGCGGCTTTCGATCTCAATATCTTCTATTCCCATCGATTTTTTCTCCTTATTACATCTTATTTTATCATCAAAAATCTTAGAATTCGTATCAATGCCATAACCCGGACCTGGTCTGGTAATAACGCTGGATCGCAACAGCAGTAAAATTGATCAGAAGCACCATCCCGAGCAGCACCGCCGCACAGCCGTACGCCATGTCATCGGATATCCCCTCCGACACAAGGATATAAAGGTGGTACGGCAGCGCGCGCACAGGATCGAATATTGATTCCGGCAAAAGCAGCGAGGATCCGGCCGTATACATGATCACGGCAGTCTCACCAATCGCCTTTCCGGTCCCGAGTATGATCCCTGTTGTGATGCCGGGAAGGGCACCCGGTATCACAACCTGCCGGATGGTCTGCCATTTAGTAGCCCCAAGCGCAAGACTGCCTTCCTTTAAACCACTCGATACTGTTTTTATCGCTTCTTCTGATGCCCTGACAGTCCATGGCAGTATCATAAACATCAGCGCAAGTCCCCCTGAAAGGATCGAAAAACCAAATCCGAGATATACCACAAGGAATGCATATCCGAAGAGTCCAATTACGATTGATGGTATCCCTGCAAGACATTCAACGCAGAATCTGATGATGTGTGTTACAGTATTATCAGGTGCATACTCGGTAAGGTATACCGCAGCCCCGATACCGATCGGGCCTGCAGTCAGTATCGCAACCATAACAAGGCAGAGCGTTCCGACAATGGCAGGAAAGATACCTCCTTCTGCCCCGCTCATGCGCGGCGAGTCTAACAGGAACGAAATATTTATCACCCCAATCCCGCGGTAAACGATCATACCGATAATGAACAGCAGGATCAGTACAGTTGCGGCTGCTGATGCCCATAACATCAAACCCGCTGCCCTGTCAGTAGTATCCGGTGAAAACAATCTGTAGCGTACTGCTGCGCTCATCGCCCTGCCCCCATCCTGGACTTTAGCACATGGTGTGAGATTGCATTTAAAATGGCAACCATCATAAAGAGAATGATGCCCGTTGCAAACAGTGCCTGCTGGTGATCACCAGGAGCTGCATAGTTCATCTCAATCACGATATTCGCAGTCATGGTCCGCACCGGATCGAGCACGTCATAGAGCGGTTCGGGTAAAATAGTGGAATTTCCTGTGATCATCAACACTGCCATGGTCTCACCGATAGAGCTTCCCATACCAAGTATAACAGCTGCCACGATCCCGGATCTTGCAGCCGGCAGGATCACATTCCTGATCGTGTGCCAGCGTGTGGCACCAAGCGCAAGGGATGCCTGTTTGTATGTTTCAGGCACCGCAGCAATGGCATCTGCCGAGATGCTGATGATATGCGGAAGTGCCATTATCGCGAGTATAATAGAACCGGCAAGGATACTGAAACCGAATCCTCCAACGCTGTCCCTGATCAAAGGCACCAGTAGGACAAGTCCGAAGAACCCAAGCACAACCGATGGGATCCCTACAAGCAGTTCGATCCCGCGCCTGATCACTGCATGCGCCCATGGAGGTGCGATCTCAACCAAAAAGACCGCACAGCCCAGTCCGAGCGGAACAGCAAGGACCAGCGAACCGGCTGCAATATAAACTGATCCTACGATCATCGGGAATATCCCGTAAGAGGGTTCGCCATCCATTGCGATCGGATTCCATTCCATCCCAAGACAGAAGCTGTGTATCCCGTACTTCAGGAGAAACGGCGCGCCTTCCCAAAACAGGAATACCATGATAAGCAGTACAATTACGACCGCTGTGACCGCTGATGCAAACAACAGCGCCTCGATCATCCGTTCACGGTTTTGTCGTGTCATGCTACCTCACAATGATGCAAAAAATTCCTTGCTCAAAACAAAGTCGGGTAACGTCTTCATCTCGAACACATACGTACTGCAGCGTCCATTGCAACTTGCCATGCAGCGATCGAGTTCTTTGACAAATCCACTGCTAAGATCAAGAGAACCCTCACCGAGCGCCAGATGTTCATCAAATGCACCGTTATTATCATGCAGATGCACAGCATTGATCCGGTCCCCTATAAGTTCTGTAAAACGCAGAGGCGGTATATCCGAATGGTGTGCATGACCTATATCAAAGGTCGCACTAAAACCAGGATACCGGTTCAGGATATCCCGGACCTGTCCAGGCTGCAGGCCAAATTTAATGATATTCTTCTCAAAACTGTCGTTCTCCACATACAGTCCGGTATCCAGTGTCTCATAAGCCGCTGCGATCTCATCCAGTGATCTTGTTCGGTTCTCTTGTGCCTTTTCGATGACTGTTTCATGGTATGTCCCTGGAACGTGTCCTACATGTATGTTCACCCATCCGGAACCCACCTCCTGGAGGTATTCACCCATTTCGATTATCTGGGACACACATGAAATCCTGACCTTTTCATTCACACTCGCAATGTTAAACTCACGATGCGGAGCGTGGTATGAGATCGTGATGTCGTATTCAAAGAGCATCCTTTCCAGTTCGGCAGGTTTTACTTGTCCATAGACATGATCGTTATCTTTCTTGATCTCGATATGATCAAATCCGTGAGAATGCAGGAAATCCAGGAACTGTAGGGTATTTTTCCCGAAACGA
>Ga0255420_10083_pt1 | contig 18903 bp, 17 predicted proteins | sample ANMaggSeSYBR02I3_FD_182630 | JGI IMG/M metagenome (GOLD analysis project Ga0255420, IMG submission 182630) | Sediment cell enrichment communities from methane seep in Santa Monica Basin, California, United Staets - ANME aggregate JGI... | ecosystem: Environmental > Aquatic > Marine > Cold seeps >...
TGATGCTATAGGGCTGTACTTTGCACTTTTTGGTAACTTTATTATACTTATTTCACTAAGTAGTTCAATTGCTAAAGTCAGTATGCTAGCTGACTTTATTTTAGTAAAATCCATTGAATCATTCCCTCCAGGATTTGATACTGAGGGGAATGGTTCACATGGAAATCTCTGGCACTTCATCCTGCATCTTCTCTTTCGTATCATTGAACAAATCGATTATGGTTAACACCTTGTCAAGAGTATATTTTGAAGTTTCTTCTATGGCTTTAAGCATAAAGAGTATCCACTCTTCCCAACTGTTGTTTTCGGTTACACTCATTAATAGCCCGTAATAATCGTTCTTGTTTTCATTGATGTATTTCGATAGGTACAGGATAGGATCATCAAGAAAATCGTATGCAGAGAGTAGCAATACATTGATTACCCTGCCCATTCTCCCATTGCCATCTCTAAACGGATGGATTACTTCAAACTGGTAGTGTAGAATTGCCATTTTGATAAGCGGGTTTATCTCATCGGATTTAGAGTTGGCAACCGATATCCAATTATTCAACTTATCTAAAATCACATCCCTGCAACATGGAGCCGTGTAAATTCTTTTATAATCATTTCCGATATAAACAGGAAAGTCACAAATGCCATCATTTTCCTCCTTTATATTTCTATAAATAAGTTCCATGAGTTCAACTGAAAACTTATTTCCGGATTTTATAACTTCAAATCCATCTACCAATGCTTTCCCGTATCTCAACACCTCTTTTGTATGTGGATCTGCCGTTGAATCGAGAGTGAAGGCTTTGAATAATTTATTATTGGTTGTGAAAATATTCTCAATGGATGAACTGTCCTTCGCTTCCTGTAAACTCAAAGTATTAAAGAATATGTCCGGGTTCGGGATCGCGGAGAGTCTATCCTTCAATTCCGCCATTGCCCTATTTGCTTTATTGGCCTGTTCATAAATACTTAACAGACGCCAATACTTCTCATCAGGTAATATATCCGGTAATTCATTATATGGCTTATATGGCTTATCTGGGTTAAATTTCATTTTTCTCCTCCATTTTAATCTTCGATAAATTCTCCAGAATCAGACTGTTCAGCCCTGCTTCCTCTTTCAACTGCTCCTCAAACTCTGCTTTCAGCCTGGTAAACCGTTCATTAAAATCAAAATCATCCTCTTCCACAGGCAGCCCCACATAACGCCCCGGAGTCAGCACACAATCCAGCTCTCGCACCCGTTCAATAGAAGCGGAATTACAAAATCCCTTTACATCTTCATAATCCCCTTCCGGATTACGCCAGTTGTGATAAGTATCAGCAATCTTCTGAATATCCTCATCTGAAAATTCGAGGGTTCGCCGGTTTATCAGATGACCCATATTACGCGCATCAATGAAAAGTACCTCATCCGTGCGGTTCCTGTATTTTCCGTTGGCTTTGTTCATGCTCAAAAATGTATCAGACCATCGAGATTTTGGCCTGGAGACCAAAGGATTTAAAGGTGGAACTGGTGGAAGGATTTGACAGGGGGAGTGTGAATTATAATAATTGAGGGGGAGAGGGATTTTTTGAATGGGTGTGGTTTGAGTGCTTTTGGGTTGGTGCGTTTGGGGATATTTATTAGAATTGTATGATGGTTATTTTACTTAGCTTTTATATTAGAGGTATCCACTCAAAAAGCAGGGTAAAATGCATATTTGGATTATCTAAATCAAATGCATTAGTAGGTTTTCGATTTCAAAAAGGAGTCAGTTACCCTTAGATTTGAAGTGGATACTGTACTTTCGGTTAAAAGTTAATACTCGTTTTGTCCCAACCGCAGCAGAGCTGCGGGGTATAGTTATTAAGATAAATTAAAACAAATACTTTTATTAAGATTTAAATTAATTATTATCCGGAAGTGATAATGCCCAAATGAAGAAAAATAAGAATCCCGAGGACGGTGCAGGATGGAAAAACGACAGATCAAAAGAACTATACGGCATTGATAACTGGGGCAGCGGGTATTTTGACATAAACCGTAAAGGCAACCTGTCAGTGAAACCAGATAAAAGCAAACATGAAGTAGAGATCCTGCAGGTGATAAAGGACCTGATAAAGAACAGGATAAAGCCGCCTGTACTGCTTCGTTTTCCCCAGATACTTGAAAGCAGGATAAGTGAATTATATGATTCATTCGGCCGTTCTATAGACGAATTCCAGTACCATGGCACCTACAAAGGCGTATTTCCCCTGAAGGTCAACCAGCGCAAGGATGTAGTAGAAGAGATCGTCAGGGTTGGCAGGAAGTATAACTACGGGCTGGAGGCAGGCAGTAAACCTGAACTTATAGAAAGCCTGTTCTTCAAACTGAGCCCTGAATCATTGCTGGTATGCAATGGGTACAAGGATAAGCACTATATCAAGACGGCGCTGCAGGCTACCCATTTCAGGAAGAACATCATACTGGTAATAGACCAGTTGAATGAGGTCCACGATATCATTAAACAATCCAAAAAGCTAAGTGTCAACCCATGTCTGGGCATCCGCATACGGTTATATTCAAGAGGGAGCGGCAAATGGGTGGAGTCAGGTGGCGAAGCTGCCAAGTTCGGACTGACAACCGGCGAACTGCTGGGCGCCATAGATGAGTTGAAGGCAAGCGGCATGATTAAAAACCTTAAGATGCTGCATTTCCACATTGGCTCCCAGATCACAGAGATACGCCGGATACAAAATGCGGTAAAGGAGGCATCCAGGATATATGCCGAGGTCAAGAAGCTGGCCCCTGGACTGGAATATTTCAATATTGGCGGTGGGCTGGGTATCGATTATGATGGCAGCAGGACATCATCTGATGCCAGTGCAAATTACGCCATGCAGGAATATGCCAACAATGTGGTGTTCACATTAAAGGAGATATGCGATCAGGAAGGTATTGATCATCCGACAATTGTATCAGAGAGCGGAAGGGCTGTTGCCGTATTTCATTCCATGCTTATAACAAATCTCGTATATGAGAAATCCATCGTACATAATGGTGATTTTGAGGTCACTGAGGACGAACCCAATGTCATCCGGAAATTCCACGACTGTTTTATTGAGATAACTGTGAAGAACTACCGCGAATATTACCACGATAGCCTGGAGTACAAGGAAGAACTTATTAACATGTTCAACCTGGGCCAGCTGGACCTGACAGAAAAGGCCAAGGGTGAAGCACTGTTCTTCAGTATATGCCAGAAAATACACCGTTTTATCATACAAACCCGTGACGAGTCCGAAGAGTTCGATTATGTGCGTAAATTAATGTCAAAGCGGTATATCGGTAATTTTTCACTGTTCCAGTCCATGCCTGATTTCTGGGCCATAGGCCAGTTATTCCCGATCGTGCCAATCCAGAGATTGAACCATCGGCCTGAATGTATGGGAACTATACTGGATATGACCTGTGATTCTGATGGTGAGATCGATAGGTTCACCGATGTAAGGGACATGAAGGATATGCTGGAGTTGCATTTGCTGGACGGGCACCCGTATTATGTGGCAGTGCTCCTTTTGGGTGCATACCAGGACGCTATAGGTGATCTGCATAACCTGTTCGGGGCTGTGCATGAAGCTCATGTGGTGGTGAAGGATGAGGATGAATGGGTTATCAAGAAGATTATCAAGGGGGACAGTGTAAGTTCTGTGCTGAAAATGCAAAACTTCAACAGGACAAGCCTGGTGAAAAGTTTTGAGTCGTCTATAGAAAAAGCAGTGGACGAAAAGGATTTGAGTCCCCAATCGGCTAAAAGCATCCTGAACAATATTAAAAAGGAGATCAATGATTATACGTATCTTGATTTTTAGTAGCTGCCTTTTGATATAACATTGAAGCAAATGGAAAAGTTTTTGTTCTGTTTGATGCCTGGGGCTTGTTAGATATTCTAAAATGTTATATTATAGTTATTCGTCAAGTTTATTTAACTAATAATGTCGTTTTTCGTTAATTTATATTAACGAAAAACATATATATTTGTTAAATCTAAGTAATTGATATGCTATCTATAGATATGTTATTGCAATTTAATATGTGGTGGAAAGCACATTCTGTCGAGCATGAACTAGCGCCAGATCTTAAGAGGGATATATTTTCAAAAATAGAGAAATACTTGAAATTAAAGCAGATTGTGGCAGTTGTTGGTCTGCGCAGGACAGGGAAGACAACTATAATATTTCAGGTAATAGACAATCTTATTAAAGGTGGTGTTGAGCCTAAAAATATACTTTATTTCTCATTTGATGAGTCTGTGGATGATATACGGTCTCTTGTAACGTTATATTCTGAGAAGATACTTAAAAAAGATATACGGTCTGAAAAAATCTATATGTTTTTAGATGAGATACAGAAACTGGATGACTGGCAGAACAAGATAAAGATATATTATGATATGTATCCTAACATCAAGTTCTTTGTCACAGGTTTAGCATCTGTAAACATACTTATTGATGCAAAAGAGACTCTTGCAGGCAGGATATTTTATTTTAAACTTGATGTGCTGTCCTTTGAGGAATTTCTTAGATTTAAAGGTAAAGATGTCGCTTTATTGAAAAAAAATGCAGATATATGGAAGCATGAGATAAAGATTGAGTTGGAAAATTATCTATTAAGACCATTTCCTGAGATGATTGATTTTGATGATGATATCGCAAAGATTTACATAAAAGAAAATATTGTGGAAAAAGCAATATTCAGGGATCTTAGGGTGCTTTTTAATGTGAAGGATATTGAGCTTATAGAAAAACTTGTCATGATCGTGGCATCAGACCCAGGCCTTATTCTGAATCTTGATGAGATATCAAAGGAAGTAGGGAAAAGCAGGCAGACTGTAAGCAACTATATGCGCTATCTTAAAGATTGTTTTATACTTAAGGATATCAGGAATTATAGAGGTTCATTCAAGGCATCTTCAAGAAAGCTCAAGAAATATTACCTGATACATCCCTGTATCGCCCTTGCGCTTGCAGATGCTTCAACTGGAAAGGTCGCAGAGAATCTTGTTCAGTTTGCTTCAAAATCAAGACTTTTCTGGCGTGAGGCGAACAAAGAGGTAGATTTTATTCTGCTGGATGGTTCCCAGATATTGCCGATAGAGTCCAAGTATTCTTCAAAAATCAGGATGCGTGACCTAAAAGGCCTTTTGAGATTCATGGATAAATTTGGCGTTGATACAGGTTTTGTGATTACGGAAGATTATGAAGCGCAGGAAGTCTATAAGGGTTTCAATATACAGTTTGTGCCACTTTGGAAATATCTTTTAGGCATAACCTCGCAAAAAACCATTTAAACTGCCCTGTGCAATTATTTATATGAGATCTTGCAAAGGCATGGAGAAGATGATGAAAATATCTGTATCGAAAATCATGTTTGGAGGTATTTTTTAAGCTTCCGGTCCATTTTTTCTGCCGGTCTAGCCTCAATCTCCCTGATTATCCCCCGTTTACCTAAAATCTCTTTAAATTCGATGGTAGTTACTCCCGCTATCTCAACCGCTTTGCCCAGTGATACTTCTCCTCCCTTGTAAAGTTCTATAGCCGCATTAATCTTGAGTTCCGTGTTCTCCCTAAAGAGGCTTATCATGGCGTCTTTTATTACTTCAAATTCACTTGAATAATATCCCGCCCTTATCAAAGTCTTAATTTTGCGGTCCATACCAAAGCATCTGGAAAAGCATGTGCTTTGCCTTGTACATAAATGTTTATATGACAGTCCCGAAATCTTACTAATTGTTTTAAATAATTCAAATAGAACACTAAATACAGTGGAAACAGGGGGGTTAAAAGCAGAATTTTTCCTCACATGAACTTGTCAAGAAGACGTTGGTAAAAATCCCTTTTAACGCCATTAGCCTGCTTCACCAATCTCTCAACGATAAGTTCAGGTGTGCTTTTAGCCACATAATTATACCTCGGGTTCCGGTCCACTATCAGATTAAGATTCTTATCCAACCCCCGTGCTTCGATCCCGTCAACCCGCACAGGTGCCGAAGTATGTTCCATTATATTCTCTGCAAGGTGGCTCACGAACACCCCAATTGCCCTTGGATTATCGGCAAGGGATTCAAGTATACCTCCGATTATCCTGGCTGATGCCCCTGGCTCGGTGATGGACTCCAGTTCATCTACCAGTACTGCCATCTTACCCGTTCCCGATACAACAGAGAATTCCCTGATAGTGGACTCGAAAGCACCCGCATCCATTGTACCACTGGATTTACCGAAATAATACACCTCATCAACTAACCCCACAACTGCAGCTTCGGCAGGCACAGGAAATCCCATATGGGCCAGTATCATGATCTGCGTGACCATATCCAGTGTGGATGTCTTGCCGCCCGAGTTGACCCCGCTAAGTACGGCCACCCTTTCAGGTGAATAACCATCTGCATTGTAATTTAGTTCCCTGTCTCCGAGTGAATAATTGACAGGCTCCACATTCCCAGGAAGGAACAGGTTTGTGCCGCCCTTGATATCAATTCCTGCCTTATCGCCTATCTGTGGGATAATAAGCCTCCTGTCCATTGCAAAGAGCCCGATAGCGAACCACATATCAAGTTCCATGGCTTCAGGTACAAGCTGGCGGACCGTATCCTTAAGCCCTGACAGGCTGCGGGCAGTTTCCTTTAGTATCTTCATGTTACGGTTTGCCAGTTCTGCATGGAGGTATTGCCTGAGCTGTTCAACTATACCCATATCAGCCTGGATAGTAGTAACTATGTCATTGGAAAAAAGACCATCCAGGTTCAGTCCTTCTTTAGGATTCAAGTCCAGGTCCTTAACAATTACCAAGATAGATTCTTTTGTGATCTGCCTATAACGTTCAGTTATTTCCCTGTCCAGCAGGTCCCTGACCCCACCACTTACCGCATCCAGCAAGTCTTTACCGGTAAGGGTAACGGTACTACTGTTAAGATATTCCTTGAAACGTGTATCAGCAGTTTTTTCGGCAGCCTTTATTGTACCATCCAGTTGTTCCAGAGCCGATTGTATTCTGTCTACATTAATGTCTGAACCGGTCCTGACCCCACCATCATCTGCCACTCCATCCAGTATAATCTCAAGACGGCTGACATCGGATCTTTTGATATTGGAAAAGAAACGGCTTTTAGTATCGATGACCAAATCATATGCCTGTGCAGCCGATGTAATAGATGCGAGGTTGCCGGAAAACAAGGCAATCTCCAGTTCAGGTACTACCTCCCACGTTTCAAGTGCCTTCAGGTCTGCATATGTGATATTTGCATTATAAGACAAGTCCACACCTTCGAGTTTCATTGAGGCAGTGACGTGGTGGTACGCTGCTGCTGCATCTGCAAGTTCCCTGGGTGAGCCTGCCAGTATTACGTCTATTGCGTGTCCAAAAGCTGCCAAAGCCATATCATATTCATCATGGTCTGCTGCTACCAGCACCCTATCCCGTACTTTTTTCAGTTTTGTTCCTTTTATGGGCCTTACACCTTTCAGTGCAATTTTCAGGTCAACGATACCGTTTTCGATTGCAGCGATCCTGTTGACCATAAGGCATGCTTTAGAAACACCAGTCATTACTGACATGATCTTTTCTTTTTTTGAGGAAGGCAGGGGAAAATAAATATTAAGCTTATCCTTCGCATATGGTGTACTGGCGTATGACCGCATGATCTCAAGCAGTCCCCTGTAGACACGCCATGCCTCTTTCGTTCTCAGGAAATCATCTGGTGAGTATTTCTCATCCCTGAAAATAAATCCCTGTACAAGAGTCACAGCATTCTTTTGTCCAACACCTGGAGCATCAGCAATGGCAGCCACGTCATGCCGCTTAAATGCATCCAGTACTGCATCCTCTGAGTCGAAATGCTCAATAAGGCGCATGGCTGTCTTTTTACCTATACCGGGAATCTCCCTTATCTCACTCATTCATGACATTTGAGTGATGTTAAACGATATAAATATGGATGTTTTGTGTTAGATTGTAGGTTTTTTATGGAATTGATTTTTGAGTTGAGAGGATTTCAGGGATTTTAAATTTTTGTGTATTTTTGTGTTGATTTATACATTTAACTGAATTGGATTGGAAGACAGCCTATATAGAAAACCATATTATCAAACCCAAATAAAAAGGAAGACATGAAATATCTTGCATGCCCCATATGCGGCCGTCCTGCAGGTAACCTGATAGACGGCAAATGCAGGGACTGTTTTCTCAAAACCTTTACACTGGCCAGGATACCTCATATAGTTCGCACTATTATCTGTCCTTTATGCGGTGCAGTGAAAAAAGGCTCTCGCTGGGAAGGAAATACTGCCGGACTTGAAGATGTCATACATGTTGGGATCAAAGAAGCACTGAATATCGGACCGGATGCAGGGGACGTACAGGTTTCGATCGATCTTACCAGCAGCGACCCATCCATATACTATGCAAGTATTGGGGTGGATGCCACCGTCAAGGAAATCAGGACCAACACAACACTTCAAACCGAAGTGCGTGTCTCAAGGGAGACCTGCGACACCTGCAGCCGGATATCAGGTGGCTATTACGAGGCAGTAGTGCAGATAAGGGCTAAGGGGCGCTTTCCGGATGAAGAAGAACAGGTGCAGCTTGTTGAGCTGATAGAAGAAATGATTGAGCGGCAGTACCGGAAAGGATACCGCCTGGCTTTTATCACGAAAGTCGATGAACTGCCTGAGGGGACTGACGTATATATTGGCTCCAACAGTTCTGCACGGCAGGCATGCAAACTGGCAGCCGAACGTTTCGGGTGCAGTTATTCGGAATCCCCCTCCCTGGTTGGAAAAAAGGACGGAAAGGATATCTACAGGGTCACATACAGTCTCAGGCTACCCAGGTTCGTACCCGGTGATATTATCAATACGGGAGAAGATGTCATACTTATCAGGCATTCTGGCAAGAGGACAACAGGATTGCTCTTAAGGTCCGGACTGGAGTTCTCTGAGAATACTAACAGATTAAAGGATGCTGTGAAGGTCGCAGATATGGAAGATGCAGTGGATGCGGTGCTGGTATCGGTGGAAGATGATATTGTACAGGTAATGCATCCTACGACATTCAGGTCCACCTTATTAAAAAAACCGGCACATCTGTCTGGTAGAGGCGGTGAGGACATCAGGATAGTTATTGTCGGTGATGAAATATTCATATTGCCGCCATATCAGGAAAATGAATGAAATGAAGGCGCTGGTGGTACCTAAAGAGCAAGCAGAAACTGTCAGGCTAAGACTGCTGGAAATGGGGTGCCTGGATATAAAGTGTAAGTTGTCTAAAAAGGGAGAGCACCTGGAAATCCCGATTACCGGGGCCATCCCGTCTGAATTCAGGTCTTACCGGGTTGTTTGGCCTGATGATGCTAAATACTACGAACCTGAACCCAATCTAGGGGACCTGATGAGGGAGCATATGGATGATGATAAACTGGCATTGCTGCCAGGGGGTTGGCAGATTATCGGTGATATTGTGGTCATTTCCCTGCATAGTGACCTATATCCAGAGAGAAAACTGGTGGGCGATGCAATGCTTAAGCTATACCCTTACTGCAAGAGCGTATACCTGGATGAGGGCATAAGTGGGAAACTGCGGCGTCCACGTCGGGAACTGGTGGTTGTCAGGGATGAGGTGGACGACCCTGCTATTACTGTACATAATGAGAACGGTTGCCGGTTCAGGCTTGATGTTACCAAGATTATGTTCAGTAAGGGCAACCTGAAGGAGAGGATGAGGATGAGCCGTCTGGGGAAAGGGAAGGTTGTGGTGGATATGTTCGCAGGTATCGGGTATTTTACCATACCAATGGCAGTTCACTCGCATCCTGCCAGGATAATTGGCATCGAAATAAATCCTGAATCCTACCATTACCTTGTGGAGAATATTCGGCTCAATGGCGTGGAGGGGATTGTAGAGCCGGTACTTGGGGATTGTGCTGACATGACACCGGTCTCGTTCGCAGACCGGGTGATAATGGGGTATGTGGGTAATACCCGCTATTATCTTGAATATGGTATAAAAGCACTGAAATCCGGGGGAATCCTGCACTACCATGATACTGTGCCTGTACATCTGGTACCGTCAAAACCCATTGACCTTATCAGGAACGAAGCCTGTAAACAGGGCCGATTGGCTGAAATACTGGACTGGCACAGGATTAAAAAATATTCACCAGGGGTATGGCATGTGGTGGTAGATGCCAGGATCGAATGAATTGTGCAACTGACAATCATTAATAATGATAAATACTGTCTGACAAACTGATCGCTGCAACTATAAAATTCTGGCAGGACAGCATAAGACATCCCTCGGTCACACAAAAGAGCATTCGCAACCATCCCAGCGATAACCACCCCAGCGATTATATTCTGCTCAAGCTTCCATTTGCATCGGGAATGACGCCAATCGCTAAGGCCACCTTGCGTTCGCTTGCGCTTCAGGCTGTGGTTGCCGATTTTAAGTAACTGCGCACAGTACTTCACAATACTGCACTTCCTGTTCTCTTCATCCGGGAGCAGACCCTGATGGGGGGATTTTAACCCTGGCATAGACTTAATTATTTTATTTCAAATGTATTATTTATTATCTTTCTCTCTTGTGCTTCAAGGCACGCTGGTGGCACACACAAGTGCATCAGAGCTGTAGGATATGACGATTAAGATAATCTTTTAAACACCAAAGTACATTTAAAATCACGACCGGAGCCTTTTAAATGCACCTGAACGACCCTTATGTTGTAACATATGAAGGAATATATGCTATTTGCGACCGCAAGAACAGGTTTGTTGAAATAATAGAAAACTCCAGGTGCTTTGGCGGCTCGGCCTGGACTATGCATCACTATGCCAGCAGTCCGTTGATAATCGATGTCAGGTCTGTGGGTAATATGATACGCTACCGCACCAGGGCCGGCACCTCAGAGCTTACACTGGAAGCCTCGGTTGCCGCCGCAGGTATTGAATCGGTCATAGTAACAGGTGATGAAGTGGAGATCACCTATGCGGGCTTAGGCGGCGGGGGTGTGGGTGCCACAGTGTGCCGGGCTAACAGCCGGGGCGTGCTCAGGTCCGACATTTCCGAATCTGGCGGCGGCAGGGCAGCCAAAGGCACGATAGTCGTGCCGAGAATGGAGCGTGTACTGGTAGGAATTGATGATACCGATAACAAGGAAGAAGGGGCTACATGGTCCCTGGCACACAACATCGCAAGCAAACTTGACAGGGAAGATGCCAGATACCTGTCCCATTCCCTCATCCAGTTGTTTCCTGCACCTTCCAAAACCCAGAACTGCGTGTCCACAGTGCTGGAATTCGGATGCAGGAACAGTAAATCAAAACAGTCATTGCTGCAGGATATTAAAGCAGCACTGGAACAATACAGCGTATCCAGTGAGACCGGTATGGTGGTCCTTGACGATTTCGATGCTTCGCATCTTGAAGATTACAGCAAGGAATGCAGAACCCGGATACTCACAAAAGAATATGCCGAGCTGAGCGCCAGGGCTAATGATGTCCAGGTGTGGATGGATGGCAACGGCATCATCGGGGCACTGGCAGCCCTGCCCTGGTTTGACAGGCCCAATGAGTCAGTAAAGATCGATAGAACTCATCTATAGCGTTTTGCCATCACAATGACAGATGCGGCCACCAGTAATAGTGCAATGAATGAAAGACCTAAAAGGTAGGAATATCCTTGTTTTCATACGGTTGTACAGTTCCTGCATCATTGTAATGTGAACTACCTGAACTATTACCGGTATCTGTATAACTGACACCTGCCTCCATTGCTGCTGATTTCATGGCCCAGCCTGTGATGTTGTCCATGTTGCTGATAAGGATAGTACCTGATTTTTCATCATAAGTGGTATCCATGGACGCATCTGCATATTCAGGTGCTACCATTTCAGATTCGTAATAATTTGCTGCTACGACACGCCTGTATTCAAGGCGTTCGTATTTGCCACCAGTAGTCTTTGATATTTCTTTTAACACATCTGTGCCATGGTTATAGTCCTCGATGCCGCTACAACCAACAGTATGTATGGTAATACCCAATTCGGCAGCCAGTTCAATCTCTTCCTGGTAATCATAACCTGACGGGCAGCCCTGCTTAAACAAGCTTATCACCGTTCTCTGTTGCAGTAAGTTACAAAAAACAGACACGATTTAGCATAAAATAGCCAAAGCTAAGAGTAATATCAATAAAATGAGATAGCCCAAGCTAATACCCACTTTGGAAGTAATTCCTGCTAAGATCAAAGTTCACGTACAATATGGATATTAGCAAAAGGGATATAATGTTTTTTACCTGAATGGTTCCCTTCAAGCGGGAAGAATACCAGGTATTGATCTTCATGTTTTATTTCAACGACTTTTGCTGATGTGGTCCAGCTTTCAAAGGTCGTATTCCCATCATCGCCAATATAACGCTTGGTTTCTATTATGTATTTTCTTTCAGACATGGTAATTTTTTCACTCCATTTAATTTGGATTTACAATAATTAGATACAACGTATTGGATAATTAAAGTTGCTAGGCACAATCTCATAATCTAGTGTCAAGTCAACTATGAAACGTATAACGACCATCTGCCCAATCTTATATGGCTTAGGCGAATTTTTAAAAAAACCAGTGCGACATGTTACGCTTGACTTGATACTAGTTCTGTAGTAAAAAAGCAGCAGTATTATTTCATAAAATATATATTTACCCAATATATACAATGATTGTAGTATCCATGATATTTGTGGTAATAATATACACTGTTTTTAGCAATTGTTCCGAAATCCCAATCCTTCTGAAGATTTTAGGTGAATTTGATAATGAATATGAATCTCACATTCCGCGGGTAGATTTTGAAAACAAATCATTTTCTTAAACATTGAATAATGTCGGTTGAGTGTGGTTTTTGAAATTTTTAGACAAATGGTTCGAAAAGATGCATGTTTTTCTTCTGCCGAACTTGGGAAATCAGTATCAAGGGAATTTGGGGCTGTTATCAGGGAAAGTAAAGATCAAGGAGAAAATGAAGGTTGCAAGCAAATGAAACTTTTGGATTTAAAATAAAAAAACTACAATGCGACGGCATGTCATGACCTATAGCTCTGCTGTGGTTAGGTGTACCGTCGCAACGTTTGACTTCATTAAAAATCAGAGTTCACGTACAATATGGATATTATTGAAAGGGATATTATGTTTTTTACCTGCATGATCCCCTTCAAGCGGGAAAAATACCAAGTATTGATCTTCATGTTTTATTTCAACGACCTTAGCTGATGCGGTCCAGCTGTCAAATGTCGATTTTCCATCATCGCCGATATAACGCCTAGATTCGATTAAATATTTTCTTTCAGACATAGTAATTATTCACTCCATGTAATTTAGCATTTCAATAATCAAATACAATGTATTAGACTATAAAAGTTGCTATAATTAAGAGACTTTTTATTTTTTCTAGTTGAATCAGATCTATGTCCAAGTCGAGCAAATTTAACAGAAGTATTTCAACTGTTTCATTCAACTTTAAACGGATGATACTTACTTCTACTGACAATGTGATATGTTGATGAAAAAAGAGATAGCTATCACTAATACGACACTAACTCATAATGAGAATTAAAGTTTAGCCGTACTTGATTTTGGCTCGACTTGCCGAATAAGAAAGAGCGATTACTCGCTCTCCCTCTTCTAAGAACCGGACTTGCGACTTTCAGCACATCCGGTTCAAGCCTTTCATAACCCTTATCGTGCAGCAGTTTACGATTAAATGACTTTACGGTTTTGGGACTACATCATTCATGTAAAATGAACAATTGTTCAATTTAAATCCAGACATTTTAGGCTTGTTAGCCATTTTCCGATTACGCAGTTTATACCTTCGCACATCAAAATATTCTTTGTCAAGATGAGGATTCATGTTTAGTTTAAGACGTTTATGTCTTACAATCTTTGTATATGAGGCTCTGGCATTCCAGAGTATATTCGTTATTTAGAAAAAAATCGAAAAATTATCCACTTCAAATCTAAGGATAAATGATTCTATTTTGAAATTGAAAGCCTGCTTAAGCACTTGATTTAGACAATCCAAATTTGCATTTAATCCTGTTTTATGAAGTGTATACACTTTCAAGTTGAATAATGGGCATCCATAGAAGTAATTAGAAAATAAGGTATTTTCGTCAAAATGCCAATAGTTCACTTATATCCGGATACATACGGATAGTTTTAAGTCTTTTATAGGGGAGTATATATCCTAAAACCAAGGTGGAAAACAATGGCCAATGTTACTCAATCCAATCTGACCCCAAATGAAAAACAGGTCCTACTGGCAATGGGAGACCTGGAGACAACAGACCCGAAAGAATTATCAACTGCCTCAGATCTCAGCGTGGAAGCTGCCATGCAAAGTGCATTCCTGCTTGAGGAAAAAGAACTGTTACAGGTATCTGAGTTTACAACTGAGAAATACAACCTGACAGAGGAAGGGGAAGAATATGTTAGTTCGGGCCTGCCCGAGCGGCAGGTCATCGAAAAGATCACATCACCTACACCAATTGATGCACTGAAGGATGAGTTCGGCCCGAAGCTTGTCGGAATTGCACTGGGTTGGATGCGTAAAAAAGGCTGGGCCCGAATCGAAGATAGTAACCTTGTCCCTGGTGACATTCCACTGCCCGGGGATGATGAAGAGGCCCTGGCCGGTCTGGAGGCAGGTACCCTTACTGCAATTTCGAAGGGTGTAAAAAAAGACCTTGTAAAGCGCAATCTTATTGAGATCAGCGAAGACAAGACCCGCACCATTACGATAACAGAGTCCGGAAAGGAGCTGTTCCGATCAGGTATCACACTGGAAGAAGATGTTGCCCAGCTTACATCAGACCTTATAAGGACAGGGAGCTGGAAGGATAAACACCTTCGTCCATATAAGATCGACGCACCGGTGCAGCCTGTTTACGGTGCTAAGACCCACCCGTACCAGAGGCTCATCGATGAGATGCGCCAGATCTTCCTGGAGATGGGATTCACAGAGATCAAGGGCGAGATCATCCAGAGCAGTTTCTGGAATTTCGATGCCCTGTTCCAGCCCCAGGACCACCCTGCTAGGGATATGCAGGACACTTTTTACCTGGACAGCACCGGTGATGTGCCACCCGAATACACTGATCCCGTGGCTGCCATGCATGAACACGGTGGCGATATCGACAGCAAGGGATGGGGGGGCAAGTGGAGCAGGGAGCAGGCCAGAAAGAACGTACTTCGCACACACACCACAGCCAACACCATTAAATATCTTGCAGACAACCCGGACCCGCCTGTAAAGGCTTTCTGCATCGACAGGGCATACCGCAGGGAGACCATTGACCCCACCCATACCCCGGAGTTCGAGCAGCTTGAGGGTGTGGTCATGGATAAGGGTATGAGTTTTTCAAACCTGCTTGGGCTGCTGACTGAGTTCTATCACAGGATAGGGTTTGTCGATGTCAGGTTCAGGCCCGCCTATTTCCCTTATACCGAGCCCAGTGTGGAACCTGAAGTGTATATCGAGGGTATGGGCTGGATCGAACTGGGCGGTGCCGGTGTGTTCCGTAAGGAGGTCACCGAACCCCTGGGTATCAAACATCCTGTTCTGGCATGGGGCCTGGGTGTCAGCAGGCTGGCAATGCTGAGACTGGGTTTGCGTGACCTTCGGACGCTCTACCAGTCAGATATCGACTGGCTCAGGAAGAGTCCTGTATGTAAGGTTTAACGTATTTGTGTCCACTTTAAAAAGCATGGTTTTTTGACCGGATTTACAGGATGTTGACGTTGCGGTATATCCTGTCGATCCTGTTCGTATATACACCTAATTGTAAGAGTAATAAAAAATACCTTGTAGCCTACTATAAATGTAGGCCGAGAGGGATAACAAAAATTCTGTTTGGAATACGTTCCCGTGGATAAAACTGTTACCCTCTCATCCTTTTAATACACGAATAAGTACGTTTTGGACATATAAAAATCAAGATTAACCGTTTAATTTATAATTGTATTGCTCATGTCAATAGCAAACATATACTAACATGCATTACACATATATATATCCATTGAAATGCAATAGACTACACCATACAACATACACAAAACATATATTATACTAACACAATGACACTACCAAATGACTAATCTCCACAATCTATGCCCTCGAACAAGCCAGACACCGTGCGGGATAACTCATTGAACAGGCGGTTGAAAAATGAAAAAAAGGACAACCTCTTCAGAACTTGCACCCTCAATGAGTGAAATACTTCTCTACACAACCCAGGATGGAAAACAACGCATTGAAGTGCGGCTTGAAGGTGAAACAGTATGGCTTTCTCAACTTGCCATGGCAGAGCTTTTTCAGACAACCAAACAGAATATCAGTTTGCATCTAAAAAATATCTTCACAGATGGGGAGTTATCAGAATCTTCAGTTGTCAAGGAATACTTGACAACTGCCGCCGACGGAAAAACCTATAAAACAAAACTCTACCGGCTTGAAGCAATTATCGCGGTCGGTTATCGTGTAAAGTCCCACCATGGTACCCAGTTCCGGCAATGGGCAACCGAACGCCTTAGCGAGTACGTAGTAAAAGGGTTTACCATTGATGATGAACGGCTTTCTGAACCCAGCGGGGTCGATTACTTTGATGAACTCCTTGAGCGCATTCGGGCTATCCGCACATCGGAAAAACGATTTTATCAGAAGGTACGCGATATCTACCTCACCAGTGCAGATTATGATCCGAAAAATCCCATAACACAGGAGTTTTACGCCATTGTTCAGAATAAAATGCTCTATGCGGCGACCGGTAAAACAGCCGTGGAGTTAATTCACGATCGAGCAGACGCCACACATCCCAATATGGGACTGACAACATGAAAAGGTGCAAGGCGAGGCCGTGTATTGACAAAAACCGATGTAGGAGTGGCAAAAAACTATCTCAATAAGGAAGAGATCAGCACATTGGAACTTCTTGTTGGACAATATCTCGATTTTGCAGAACTTCAGGCCAAGCGCAGAAAAGTGATGTATATGAGAGACTGGATAGCAAAACTCGATTCGTTCCTATCTTTGAACGAACAGGATATTTTAAAGAATGCCGGTACAATTTCAGCAGAACTTGCCCATGAATTGGCAAAAACAGAATATGCTAAATTTGAGACAACCCGGCGCCGGATTGAAGCGGATCAAGCGGATGAAGAGATTAAAAACGCTGTGAAAAAATTGACATCGACCCGTTAATAAGGTGTAGTTTGTGATGGTATTTTGACATCCGTGAATTAAATTGTCAAGAACTATCACTCCCGTACAATCATTAGTTTTTAATTCATGCCAAATTAATGTGGACCTTTTGATTTCCAACTGTAATAGATAAATACATAGTAACCATATACTAACATGTAGTTCATATGTACATTTCCACCAAAATTCAATAAACTACACCATAATTCATACACAAAACATATATTGCACTAACACGATAACAATACCAAATGGCAAACCTCACACTCATCTCCACAATCTACACACTCGAACCAGTCATAGTTTGTGTCACCCGTCTTTCCCCGTCAAAACTCATCCTCCTCACAGAAGAGGGGACTGTCGAAAAAAAGCTTCGCTCTGAACAGACCATAGAAGACACCTTCGGCAAAATAATCGATATCCAGAAAAAGAACACTTCCCTCTACGACCCCGTCCAAGTCGCGCAGGACGTAGCAAACCTCATAGAAGAAGAACACGCCCGGGGCAACCACATCACGATAAACGTCTCAGGCGGCAGAAAACCCCAGGCCTTCGGGGCACTCTTTGGCGCGTACACACGAAGCGACATGGTAAAACGTATCGTTTATGTGACCGAAGAAGATAACTTCATCATAGACTTTCCTATACTCAGTTTCAACATTTCTGACACTAAAAAGATAATCCTCGAACACATCAAGTCAGGAGTGAGCTCAGTCCAGGATATAGCCATAGGTGTTGGCATCTCAAAAGGCATGGCATACAACCACCTGCGGGAACTCAAGGCAATGGGATACATCACAGGCGAGGACGGATATTCCATCACAGATGCAGGTAAAATTGCGGTGATATGAACCAACCAAATTCTTTCTAGCGGTAGCTGCCCCGCCTCGTGCTGAACAAAACAAAAGGTATAATAGTACGTTTATCAGCGTTCATCGGCGGTTAATATTTTATCGATTGTTATGCAGCAAAATATAATTCATATTGGCGTATGTGCTGTGTATCTACACAAATCTTCTGTTAAATTTACCAACTTATTTCCTGGCAGTCCCTAAGGGAAAAGTCCCAACATCTTGATCGAATCGGCCACCCTGCCCACCCCGATTGCCAGGCTGGTATCCCGCATATTCAGTCCCTTCTCTTCTTTCGCATCCCATACATTCTTAAATGATGACACCAGCTTTGCCTCAAGCTGTTGGTTAACCTCTGTCAGGCTCCAGTGCTGGCGGTTAATATTCTGCACCCATTCAAGATAGCTCACCATAACACCGCCTGAGTTTGCAAGAATATCAGGCACCAGTAATATCCCGTTATTATCAAGTATCTCGTCTGCTTCGGTCGTGGTGGGGTTATTAGCACCTTCAACGATCACCCTCGCTTTGATATTTCCTGCATTCTTCATTGTGATCTGGTTCCCCAGTGCAGACGGTACAAGGAAGTCACATTCCAGTTCAAGGAGTTCTTCATTTGTCAGCTTTTCGCTCCCCTTGAACCCAACAACCGAACCGGTCTCTAATTTATGGCTAAAAACCTTACTGGGGTTTAGACCGTCAGGATCATATATACCGCCTCTTGAATCACTTACCCCGATAATCCTGCATCCCATACTGTTCAACGTCATTGCAGCGTTAACACCC
>Ga0255420_10084_pt1 | contig 18852 bp, 16 predicted proteins | sample ANMaggSeSYBR02I3_FD_182630 | JGI IMG/M metagenome (GOLD analysis project Ga0255420, IMG submission 182630) | Sediment cell enrichment communities from methane seep in Santa Monica Basin, California, United Staets - ANME aggregate JGI... | ecosystem: Environmental > Aquatic > Marine > Cold seeps >...
GGAAGCCATCAATAATCCGGAGGATGAAAGCATGGGTAAGAGGTTGATCCCTTTCTCACGAGAGATCTACATTGAGCGTGATGATTTCATGGAGGACCCGCCCCGTAAGTTTTTCAGGCTTGCACCGGAAAGAGAAGTCAGGCTTCGTTATGCATACATTATCAAGTGCGAAGAAGTGATCAAAGATAATGCTGGCAAAGTAGTTGAGCTGAGATGTACTTATGACCCGGAAACCAAAAGCGGAGGACCGGCTGCCAACCGCAAGGTGAAAGGAACCTTGCACTGGGTATCGGCACAACATGCATTGCCTGCAGAAATCAGGCTGTACGACAGGCTCTTTCTGAATGAGAATCCGGATGAAGCAGAAGAAGGAAAGGATTTTAAGTCGAACCTGAACCCTGACTCACTTGAGATCAAAAAAGGATATGTTGAACCCGGCCTGAAGGGAGCACCGGCAGAATTGAAGGTTCAGTTTGAGCGCAGAGGCTATTTTTGTGTTGACGCTGAGCAATCGGAAGACGGCAGCATGGTATTTAACCGTACCGTACCCCTGCGTGATTCATGGTCAAAAATTCAGAAATCAAAGTAAGGATTTTCCAATTTCTTTTTATCTTTGCATCGTCCTCCGAAGCCTCGGCGAAGGAGGACATCGCTCTTCGAAGCCTTGGCGAAGGAGGACATCGCTCTTCGAAGCCTTGGCGAAGGAGAGCAGTATAAGCTGAAGTTTTAGTTTATAATTGGCAGTACACCTGCGCTAAAGCTTCGGTGCACGCTGCCCGATGGTGTAACTGGCAACACGTCTGATTCTGGTTCAGAAGAGTCTAGGTTCGAGCCCTAGTCGGGCAACAAACAATAAAGTCTAATTGTCTAAATAAAAGATAGTTAGGCTTTTTTGTTGTTTCAACATTTGAAACAATTTTAATTTCCATGGAATAAACATCATCTTGATCCTAATTAGTGTTTGATAAACTTTGACATATAATTTCCCTTATAATATTCAAAGAGAATAATAAACACTCCATCAGGAAGATTCTCCACGGAAATTTGTTGGATTAAACTATTTTCAAGCACATCGGGTTCAACTATATTTACCATTCTTCCATTTAAATCATAAATGCCAAGTTTATGAGTACCCGAAAATTCCTGAGGAAACTCTATATTTAAGACATCCTTTGTCGGGTTTGGATATACCTTAATTTTATATTTTTTTTCAGCTAATTCCTTCTGACCAACTGAATATGTGAAGCAAACAGTTAGTTTGGGACGCTTTGTATCGTCAGTATAATCACTTGAGGCGAAATTGACTTTTCTATAATGTTCTTCTGTCTTCAATTTCATTAGAAAACCGAAATTACTATCGGGATATGTGACCATATGTTGTACCAATTCAGTGACATCGATCTCATAATCTTGATAGGGATCTTGGGAAGGAGGTATGTTCACTTGGTTCCAGCTCGTTGTCTGAGGTTGTGTAGCCCATAATACAGCGTCTTCATCCCACCAGGATGTTACTCTTTGTATAATAAATTCATTGGATCCGCTAAGCGTTGAATGTCCTCCTGTTGGCAGATCTTCAGCCCCGTATAAATTCAATGTTGCTTCTAAGACCTCAGTATTTGTGGGAATATTTGACAGATCAAATTCAATAAGACTCCTGTCGATCCCCGGCTCACCAAACCATGTCCATGCATCCACCGGCAATTCAATTTGATTTCCGCCATATATTTCCAGACTGTTTATCCTCGCATCCTTTCCCTCAATTGAACCTGGCTGATAAACAAAACATGTGTCGAGAAATTGTAAGGTGATGGTTGTTTGTGCATGACATTCACTAATCAGAATAATTGACGTAAAAAACATAAAGATTATTTTTTTCATGGCAATTTGGTTTTATAATAGTGATTAATTATGACCCAACAATTTACAAAATCTTTTTAATACCCCTTTCTCAAACATTAATAAGATTAGAAGGAGAACTAAGTAATTAATAATGCATTTTGGTAATAAAGTAGGGGATAAATGTAAAATTAAGGTGTTTTAGTTATTCAAGTTTTGTGATCTAAATAATAAGGATGTGAGCAATTTTAGTCCTTGTCTGTTTTTTGACAATACTTTTTTTTACCTACCTTAGTCTGCAAAAACCTCAAATTACACCCATTATGAAAAACCCCGGCTTTCTTTTGTTACTTGCATTTGTTCTCATTTTTACGGCATGTCAACCCTTTCAGGAAGAAGATAAAATCGTTATCCTGAATGGGAAAATTGAAAACCCCAATACAGAATTGTTAATTTTCACCGTATCGGATTTACCCGAAGATTTGATAAAGGATACAGTCTACCTGAATGAAGACGGCACCTTCAAAACAAGTTTTGAACTTCCGGAATGCAGGCCTGTAAGGTTGTACGACGGCAAGGAATCCACACAGATGTATTTATGTCCGGGTGACTCCGTATTTATCACGCTTAACACAGAAGAATTTGATGAAAGTCTTCATTATGAAGGAAATGGAGCAAAGAAGAATAATATACTGGCAGAATACTACCTTAAGTTTAAGGATTTTGAGAACAAGGATTTTATTAGTTTTTATAAAATAAAAGATACAACAACAAGTATCTACATTGAATTGGTTAATACAACTGCAGATAAGACTTCTAATTATTTTGATCAGCTGAAAGAGCAAAATGAACTTCCTCCTGAATTCATCTCTTATATGGAGACGGATATTTATTTTAATAAAATTTCAAATTTGCAGTACCTTTCTTATAGCAGCAAAAAGGATACTACAGAAGAATATAAGGCCCTGATAAACGGAGTAGGAGATATTACCCTGGATGCTGTTAAATTTGAAAACCCTGACTACCTGAATCAAAACTATCAGGCATGGTTAAAATACAATATTAGCAGACAACTGAACAGAGAGATATTTGAGGAGTATGAAAAACCAGATAAGGCAGTATACGATTCCATTTTTTATACTCGCTTACAGCAACTATTGACACCCTTTGAATTACAGCTATATTTATTCAACAAAACTGCTAGTCTGGCTCGTTCTTATAATGTGGAAGGATTTGAAATAATAATGCCACTGGTGGAGCAATACGTAACAGACCAGGAATACAAAGATGCAATCACCAAACAATATGAAGAAGTAGTACGCAAGCTAAGCCAGCCTTTGCCTGAAGATGCCATGCTTTATAATCTCGATGATGAAGATTTGCTGGATCTCGGTTTTGAAGATGTACTGGCCAGGTATAAAGGCAATGTCATTTACCTCGATTTCTGGGCCAGCTGGTGTGGGCCCTGCAAATCAGAAATGCCAAATTCAGCCAAATTGGCAAAGAAGCTTCAGGATGAAGATGTCGTATTTCTCTATGTTAGCACCGATAAAGATTCCCTTGCCTGGGAAAGGATGATACGCATTATGCAGCTGCACGGACTTCATTATCGTTTGGGTGCCAACACCCGCAAGCCGGTATTTGAAGAATATGGCATACGATACATACCTCATTATGTCCTTATTGATAAAGATGGAAATATGGTGAAGAATAATATGAGCCGCCCAGGTGATGTAGAGACTGAAAAGATGATCAGGGAGTTGTTATAGTTAATTTTGATTTAGATATTCGTGTTTAGAATTTCTTTAAGAAACACTCCATATATCCCTTGTGCCTCCGCTAAAGCTTCGGCGACACGCGGATGGACGGGGATTCTTTACTTAGGTATGATTTCTTATGGCAGATGTGATGTTAATTCCACCCTGATATCTTCCGAAGAAGCCCCAATGAGGAATTCATATTGGTCCGGATAAAGAACATATTCTTGTTTTTCAACATCCCATCGTTTCATAAAATCGATAGACAAGAGTATTTTGACTCTAACAGTTTTGCCGGCAGGAATAAAAACCCGTTTAAATCCAACAAGGGATTTAAATGGGGTTCGGGGCTCGGGGTTCGGAGTTCGGAAATAGACCTGGATAACTTCTTCTCCGTCAATAAGGCTTGTATTTTTTATATTTACTATGAGCGTCAATGGCTGCTCTTTTCTTTTTTCCCGGTAGTCTATCTTAGCTTCAAGGTATTCATAGCTGCTGTACGACAATCCATACCCAAAGGGGAATTGAACATTTCCTTCGAAAAATCGGTAGGTTCTTCCCTGCATACTGTAATCATCGAATGGAGGGAGGTCGTCCGTACTTTTATAAAAGGTGATCGGTAGCCGGCCTGCCGGATTTTCATTACCGAAGATCACATCAGCCACGGCATTCCCTCCTTCTTCCCCCGGATACCATGCAAAAAGGAGGGCATCGGACAATTCTTCCACTTCCGGCATGGCAATGGCACTTCCACCGCTTACCACCACAATCAACTTTTTGTTTCCAATCCGTTCTTTTAGTTTACGGATATATTCCACCTGATTTTCGGGCATTTCAATACTTGTCCGGTCGCCACCTTTCAGATTCAACATGGCATCACCCTCTTCACCCTCCAGCAGGCGATTGATGCCGATAACCGCAATGACTACATCAGCATACCCGGCATGCCAGAACCCATAAAAAATACTGTCGTTATTCAGCAATACGCCCGTTGTGTAATCGACGGCAATGCCCGGCCCTACATGATTGACAATGCCTTCAAGGACGGTGACCATCTCCCCTGAGTATCCGTTGTAGTTCCCTGCCAGAACGGCAAGGTCTGCTGCCATGGGACCTGTCACAAAGATGTTGTTTATACTGTCTTTGTTCAATGGCAATACTCCATTGTTTTTTAAGAGAACAATAGATTTTACAGCTGCTTCCCGGGCCAGTTGACGATGGGCGTCACAATTGACAATTTCCGGCGGGATCCTGGTGTAAGGATTCAGGTTGTCGGAATCGAACAGGCCAAGCCGGAAACGGGTATGAAGCAGTGGCCTGAGTGCATTGTCGACATCCTGCTCACTGATCAGCCCCTTCTCTACTGCCTCAGGGAGATAAGTGTAAATGTATCCGCAATTCAGATTCACTCCTGCCTGGGCTGCCATAGAAGCTGCTTCAGCTCTGGTTTCTTTTACTTTATGTCTTGCCCAGATATCGTCCAGGGCCCAGCAGTCGGATACAACATGGCCACCGAAGCCCCATTCTTCCCGCAGGATCTTATGTAAAAGAAAAGAACTACCACAGCATGGTTCACCATAGGTCCGGTTATAAGCACACATGATTGCCTCCACATCTGCTTTCACCAATTCCCTGAATGCCGGAAGATAAGTTTCCCTGAAATCAATTTCATCGGGAACGGCATTGAAATGATGCCGGGAAGCTTCCGGCCCACTGTGTACCACATAGTGCTTTGCACAGGCTGCTGCTTTGAGGTAGCGGGGATCATCGCCCTGAAGTCCCTTCACAAAAGCACTTCCCATCATAGCAGTGAGATATGGATCTTCGCCGTAGGTTTCCTGTCCCCTGCCCCAACGGGGGTCGCGAAAAATGTTGATATTTGGGGTCCAGAATGAAAGGCCAAAGTATTGCGCCCTGTTTCCCCTTCTGACTGCTTCATGATGCTTGGCTCTGGCTTCATCGGAGATAACCTCTGCAATGCGAAAGATGAGATCATCATCAAAAGTGGCGGCCAGTCCGATGGCCTGAGGGAAAACTGTGGCTTTCCCTGCTCTTGCCACACCATGCAGGCATTCGTTCCACCAATTGTATTCGGGGATGCCAAGCCGCTCGATGGCAAGACTGTTGTACAGCATCATATTTGCTTTTTCAACAAGCGTAAGTCTTGATATCAAATCTTCCGTTCTTGCCTTATGGTCCAGTTCATGATCCAGAAATGGATATGAATACTGCTGTGCATAAACAGACGAGCTGATAAGAAGGACAAAGAGTGATATGATATAAAGGTGCTTCATTTGCTGGCTTATTTGATATTAGTTTGCATATATCGTCTCGCTCATGCCCTTCAACCTGAGTTCTATCTGCATCCCCCCATCTGTTCCCATGAAATCACATGATACTTCCATCTGATGCTGTCCTGGCTTGATAGTTAATTTGCCCTTATCCAGGCTGATAGATTTCAATAATTGCCATTCAGCTGAATATATTTTGGCAAACTGCCCGTTAAACTTTAGATGCTCACCGTTGTTTAACTTTACCGGCACTGTGATAAACCTGTTCCCGTCAATTTCAAATTGGGGGTTGATGAGCGTACTTTTGTTTGCCGAGATAATAAACTGTATGATCTGCTCTTCTCCCGGATTATCAAAATTAAGGGTGGAAGAAACAGGTTCTCCGGGTTGTCTTTGGATATTTTCATGCTTTATCCTGTATGGGTGTATCCTGGTGAGAAGGAGGGTAGTATCACTTGCTTTTTCAAGGTGGAACTCATTATTTACATCCTCCATCAATTTTTTCTGCCCGGCGGTAAAAACCCCGTTCATCCTGGCATCTTCCCATAAAGAAATAGCTGCCAGGATCTCATTTGTGTATCCATTCTTTTCGAGTGATTCATATGATGTAACAAAAGCATAACCGGCATTAAAAGCGGCCGAACGTGCCAGCAGCCATTCAATATCTTCTATGCTCGTAGCCGGTTTCATCAGGAACCACCCCAACATATTTGGTATATAGTTCCTGTCGAAATATTTCTGATTTTTTAAACGATATTGCGTCTGGCTTTCCCGAAAACCTGCATACCATGGTTCTCCCCAGTTCATACGGGTGAAGATATGCCAGAAATAATGCGAAGAGCGGCTGGCATCGGCAATATAATGGGCTTGAATATCCTCATCAAGATGATGATACCAGGTGCTTGTGAAAAGGATCTCCCCATAATTGCCAAGTCCGGTTGAGCGGCATCCTTCCAGCCCGTCGAAAGATATCTGCCTCACTCCGGTTTCATTGTATAGGTTCGCGATATTTTCGGCAATTTCAAAGGTCAGTCCGGGATTGGAAAGAAAAACCTTATAAGCGTGATCAGCCAGTTTGAAGATGGGTTCATTTATTAAGTGAGCAGAAGCTGTAGTTCCGAAAGCCCCTCGCTGGCAATCGATCAATGTCCATGGTTCCGTTTCGCTAACAGCCGCGTAGCGAATGATCTCATCAGCGATACGCACGGCTTTCAGGTAATTGTTTCTGAACTGATTGAAGCGCGCCGGATCTTTTATCGTGATTGCGTTATCGGCGGGGCCGATGTCGGAAGACAGCAGTGTGTAACCAACTTCTGCAAGACGCTTGTCCGGGAGCGGTGTTACATAAGCATCATTGGTAGTAATGAAATTTGAAAGAGTATGCAATCCGATGGAAATTCCTTTTTCTTCAGCTTTTTCCACGCATCTTTTCAAACTCCTTCTTCCCTCCGGGAAAAAATTCTTATTGAGGATAAAATGCCCCCAGGTCTCAAATGGCCCGGAGTGATAAAGATATTTCAATCCGGCCTGCTCAGTATAAGCCAGCGCTCTGTCAAAATCTTCCTCGCCGAATCCCATGATCATATATGCTGAGGATGCCTGCGAAGCCGTTTTACTCCATTCTCCGTTAATCTCCGGATGGGGCAATCCCTCAGAAATTTCTATGTCAGCGATCGTTGAAAGTACATTTTCAGGCTTACATCCAAAAAGGGCCAGGGAGGAACCAATTAGCCCTCCGTCATCAAAAGCCTTCACAATATAATTGTCGTATCCCCAGTTTAGCACGGACCTGTCATCGTAGCGGTTACGGCAATAAGCATGGAGTACACTGCCACCCTGAACGGGACGTGCTGCTTCGATACGGTAGAGGGTATGCGCGATGCCTCCCTGCTTCAGGTCAGCATAGTTCTCCTGGTCGAAATAGTCCATTTCGGGCATGACATCATTCTCAAGCCATGGATAACCACCCAGGGTTTTAGGATTCAGGGATTGAATACCGAGGGCAAAATCGCTATTTCTTACCACACCAACAGTTTCACCGATGGTTTCACTGATGTTTGTATAAAAAGGCCCCCAAATAAGCAGATCAGGCTTCGTTTTCGAACGAATATTATACAATTCAAAGGCCAGGTAATTCACATGTTGATCCACCTTCACCTTAACTTCCCTGTCTCCAGCAAAAAAGAAATATAGCATTTTCTTTTCTTGTTGATAAACTACGGATTGAGGCTGGAGTATTTTTCCATCAAAACGCATGCATATGAGACAGCTAATAGAATCGCTTAGCAAGTGCTCCCTTCCATTGTCAAGATCATATAAGCTGGAAATATTTCCATTTTCGCCGATCTTGATGCTGAAATCACCACTCAGGAATTCAATTCCATCTTTATGTGTTGTACATGCATTCAGCAATAGCAGCAGAATGATCAGTAATGATAATGCGGTTTTTCTCATGGGATCTGATTTTGAAGGGTAAATGTAAGCAATTCTATAAAATCCAGGTTCCACAATTAAACTGTGTCCACCGAAGTTTTGGCGAAACTTAGAGGATATCATCTTTGTTTATGACCGCTATTGTCCAGCGGTGAAAAATTTGCAGAAACTAATAATTGACCAATAATATTTCGCAATATGTGCAAATAACTGGAAGATTGCATTATCAAAATATTATAAGCAATAGTTCTGCAACTATCAATTCATGAATTCCTGAAATATTGCAAATGGTCATGATTACCTTGTATTAATCAATTATGTTTCATCGCATTACTGATTTAACTTTGAGCTATTAAACATTTTTATGAACCCGAAAATCTTCAGTCATGAAAAAATTAGCATTAACTCTACTGATCAGCAGTTTTATCATAACTGCCTCGACAGCTCAACAACCTCAATCATCTGAGATCCTGAAATTAAAGAAATGGTCAATTGGATTACACCTTGGTTGGATTGCAGGTGGACCATCAAAACAAATAGAAGAGCATATGATACAAAATGGATTTAACAATAGAAGTGGCGGTGGTTGGTTTGGGGGATCAGGCAAGGATCATCCATACACTTATAAGTATATACCGTCATTGATGATGAGTGTGAAATATTATCTGAGATCTCCATTTTCAATTGGAATTGTAGGCGGAATATCTAAGCTTGGGAGTACGCATGGATACAAAATTGACACCTGGGGTCACTATTTGCAAGTAGATTATTCAGTTTATTTTGTTTCACCTGTCTTTTCATATAATTCATATGATATTGTAAAAATTGGCATTGGGCCTGCTGTATATTTCACAAAGACCTGGGAAAGTGGAGACCATATAGAAGGGCCCGATTGTGAATATAAGCAAACAAAAGTTGGATTTTTAATTGATTTCGGATTAAGAATCCCCAAAAAGACCCGTTGCTTTTTTGAATTAAATGTGCAGTACAGATATGTTGGAAATATTGAAATTGGCCCATTCAATGAAGATCCATACCGCGATGAGTTGCCTCAAACCACGATAAGATATAATCATGTATTAATTTCTCAGGGGTTTGGTGTGCGTTTTTAATTAAGTCATCAGGAAAACCTTCTCCAATATATAATGACCCCTGTCTTCTATATTATAACCTCACATATCTTTTTGGTAATATAGCCACGGCAACAAGGAAACTGACTTCTGTCTTCTGACTTCTGACTTCTTTTCCTATTTTTGCAGCATGGCAAACAACGAAGATATTTTTAAGAAAGTGATCGCTCATGCCAAGGAGTATGGGTTTGTGTTTCAATCAAGTGAAATTTATGATGGGCTGAGTGCCGTTTATGATTACGGACAGTATGGCGTGGAATTGAAGAACAACATTAAAGATTCCTGGTGGAAGGCCATGGTTCAGCATCACGAGAACATTGTTGGAGTGGATACAGCTATTTTTATGCATCCTACGGTATGGAAAGCTTCCGGTCATGTAGATGCTTTCAGCGACCCTATGATCGATAACAAAGATTCCAAAAAGCGCTATCGTGCCGATGTGCTTGTGGAGGATTATCTCGCAAAGCTTGAAGGAAAGATCAACAAGGAAGTGAGCAAAGCTGCAAAGCGATTCGGCGACAGTTTTGATAAACAGCAGTTCATTACTACCAATCCGAGGGTGCTGGGCTATAAAGAAAAGACCGAAGAGATCAAAAAGCGCCTTTATGGAGCAATGGATGCCAATGACTTCGAGGGGATAAAGACACTCATTGAAGATCTTGAGATCGCATGTCCGGTTTCAGGTTCACGAAACTGGACTGATGTGCGCCAGTTCAACCTGATGTTTGCTACACAAATAGGATCACTTTCAGAAGGTGCCAGTGAAATTTACCTTCGGCCGGAAACAGCGCAGGGCATTTTCGTAAATTTCCTGAATGTAATGAAATCGGGTAGAATGAAAGTGCCTTTCGGCATTGCACAGACCGGAAAAGCCTTCAGAAATGAGATCGTAGCCAGGCAGTTCATCTTTCGTATGCGGGAGTTTGAACAGATGGAGATGCAGTTTTTTGTCAGGCCTGGTGAAGAACTCAAGTGGTTTGAATACTGGAAGGAAGAACGCATGAAATGGCATCTTTCCATGGGCATACCGGCAGAGAATTACAGGTTCCACGACCATGATAAACTTGCTCATTATGCCAATGCCGCCACCGATATTGAATTTAATTTTCCAATAGGTTTTAAAGAGCTGGAAGGGATCCACTCCAGAACGGATTTCGATTTGAATGCTCACCAGGAGTATTCCGGCAAGAAACTGCAGTATTTTGATCCGGAACTGGATAAGAGCTACGTCCCTTATGTTGTAGAAACGTCCATTGGCCTCGACCGGACATTTCTGGCTGTTTTAAGTTATTCCTTTACTGAGGAAAAGCTTGAGGATGGTTCTGAACGTGTAGTGATGAAAATTCCACCGGTATTGGCTCCCATCAAAGCGGCCATCCTGCCCCTCGTCAGAAAGGATGGTATGCCGGAGAAGGCACGCGAGATCATGGACAAGCTAAAGATGGATTATATGTGTCAGTATGACGAAAAGGATGCTATCGGAAGGCGTTACCGTCGGCAGGATGCCATCGGCACCCCATACTGCATCACGGTTGACCATCAGACGTTGGAAGATAATACTGTTACCATCCGCGAACGCGATAGCATGAAACAGGAAAGAATTCCGATTGAGGAAATAGCACAGGTCATTGCCAAACGCTTAAAAGCTTGATTTCTATTTGTTATTGTAATCGGTCATGGTTTTATCAATGCCATGTGCCACGAAACTCTTGATCATTTCAACGGCCATGCCAATTTTAGGTATCATCATCTCTTCTTCCTGACGCGTCCATTTTCCGAGGACATAATCGGCCTGGTAGCCGCGTGCGAAGTCACCACCGACACCGATTCTCAGACGAGGAAATATTTCTGTGCCAAGACTAAGGATGATATTTTCGAGTCCGTTATGACCTCCATCTCCACCTTTTTTGCGCATGCGAAGGCTGCCGGGAGGGAGGGCAATATCATCGGTAATGACAAGTGTTTTGTTGGCCGGGACCTTTTCTTTCTCCATCCAGTAGCGGACTGCCTTACCGCTGAGGTTCATGTAGGTGGAGGGTTTGATTATGACCAGGATCTTTCCACGGTATTTGATCTTTGTGATCGAAGCATATCTTTCCGGTTTGAACACTGCTTCCGCCTGCTGTGCCATGGCATCAGCTATGATAAAACCAATGTTATGCCTGGTATTGGCATATTCGTCTCCGATATTTCCCAGTCCGACGATAAGGTATTTCATAATACAAAGATAATAAAGGAAAATAAAAAAACAGGATGCATACTCATGGCATACATCCTGTAAATGTCAAAATTTTAATCCTTGCTATTTGGTAGGTTTTTCACCACCTTCAGCAGGTTTTTTACCACCTTCAGCAGGTTTTTTACCACCTTCAGCAGGTTTTTCACCACCTTCAGCAGGTTTTTCACCACCTTCAACACCTTCGCCTTCTTCACCCTCAACACCTTCTTCTTCTTCTTCTTCTTCTTCCACGTCAACTGCCATGCGGGTTACTTTTACAGATAGGATCACCCTGTTTTCGGGATCCAGAAAAGTAAGTTTGTCAATATTTAGGTCACTGATCTTAACAGAATCGCCGATATCGAGACCTGAAATATCAATGTCTATCCCATCAGGAATATCCTTTACATAAGCTTTCACAATGAGTTTGCGAAGGATATGGTTCAATGACCCTCCCTTCAGGACACCCTCGGAAGCTCCGACAGGATGAACAGGAATAGCTACTTTAACAGGCTTATCTGTGAAAATTTCCATGAAGTCAGCATGCAATATCTTATCCGTGACCGGATGATACTGTATGTCCTGTAACAGGGATTCTATTTCATTGTCGCCAAGTTTAAGCTTGACAAGATATGTTTCAGGAGTGTAAACTATTTTTTTGAAATCCTTTTCATCGAGATGAAAATGGAATTGTTCTTTGCCTCCGTATAGGACACAGGGTACCAGCCCTTGCTGGCGAAGTGCCTTAGCATCTTTTTTCCCTACGTTCCCGCGAAGGGAACCGCTCAATGATACTGTTTGCATAATTAAAAATTTAAATGATTAGTATATATTATTGGATTTTAAACAATGAACTGATCGATTTGTTGCTTTCAACCCTTTCGATCACATCTGCAAAAAGCTTTGAGGTAGAAAGAACAGTGATCTTATCGGATTTCTTTTTCAGCGGGATGGTATCGGATACTACCATTTCTGTGAATGGAGATTCTTCAATGCGTTGGTATGCCTGGCCTGAAAAGACAGGATGTGTGCAAAAGGCCCTGACGCTGGTTGCTCCGTTATCGACCATAAGTTGTGCAGCTTTGGTCATACTTCCGGCTGTATCGATAATGTCATCAACCAGAACGATATCCCTTCCCTCTACATCTCCCACAAGGGCCATTTTAGTAACTTCATTTGGTTTGGCCCTTTGCTTATAACAGATCACGAAATCTGTATTCAGCATCTTGGCATAGGAAGCTGCCCTACGCGTACCACCCGTATCAGGTGAGGCCATGGTCAGATTCGGAAGATTTAATTCTTTCAGGTATGGAATGAAGATTGACGATGCATACAGATGATCAACAGGGACATCAAAGAATCCCTGGATCTGGTCTGCGTGCAGATCAAGGGTGATGACACGCGTAACACCGGCCACCGCAAGCAGGTTGGCAACCAGTTTAGATGCAATGGATACCCTTGGCTTGTCTTTTCTGTCCTGCCTGGCAAAACCAAAATACGGAATCACGGCAACGATATTCCTGGCCGATGCCCTGTGTGCAGATTCAACCATCATCAGCAATTCAAACAGGTTGTCAGCAGGTGAAAAAGTTGATTGCACAATAAAAACATCCCTTCCCCTTATATTTTCCTCGAAAGAAGGTTGAAACTCCCCGTCAGAGAACTCTGTAACTATTGACTTGCCAAGTTCAATACCATAATTTTCTGCAATCTTTTCAGCCAGATATCTCGACTGACGGCCGGCAAAAATGCTGACGAGTTTTTTCTTGGGCATAAGGCTGTTCTGTTTAATGGTCTGAAAATCCGTGCAAAAATACGGTGAATATTCGTTCCTTCCAAAAGAATTGAACATGAATTGTGAATTTTACCCCGCCAGAAAGTCTTGATTTAGAAAGAGTTTAAAATTAATATTAAAAATATTATACAAAAAGTTGTAAATATACAACAATATATATTATATTTGCAGCATGGATTCAAGAAAACTATACAATCGTATTGCTGTTTTGCGCAGTGAAAGGGGAATGAGCCGGAAAGAACTGGCTGAAAAAATAGGGGTAAACTTTCAAACGGTCGGGTACCTGGAGAGGGAAGAGTATAATCCAAGTCTCGACCTGGCTTTTCGAATTGCTGAAGTATTCGGGCTCCCTATTGAATATATTTTTTCAATCTCCCCCATGAAACCTATGAGTGAAGAAATTTATGGACTAAAAAAATAATAAAATGAACACAAAAATTTCATTGACAAACCGCCGCATTGGTATGACATTAAACTATCTCAGCCTGGCTGCAATAGTTTTTCTTTTCGAATTTTATAAAGACTCCGGCTTCCCGGTTTTAGCGATTTTGGCCATTTCAGGAGCGATATTGGTCTGGCTGATAAGTTTCATATTGACATATATTCGCACTCAGGCCTGGAAACAGGTACACCGTTCCTTCAAAAAGCTGGATGAACGTGAAGCAGGGCAAATATATGAATCCCTTCGGGTTGCTTACGGGATCTTCACTGTTATTGCCCTTGCTGTATTATTTGTATACTCACTAACTGAACTGCAGGTAAGTATTATTGTTTTTGTCTCCTTATTATATCTGGCACATGTTTTACCTGCATCATTTATTGTCTGGGAAAAATAGATTTATCATCTGTCTCATAATCCCCGCTTTAATACAAATCCGGCATTCACTTTTTCCTACAAAAGTTTAATTTGTTGTATGATAAGAGCAATATTAATACCGGTCATCTGGGTAATATGATCCATCAAATCTGGAAACAGGCTGAACATTATTAAAATCACAAAACTCAGCAATGCCAGGTTAACAGAAATGATCCACCAGTAATACAATTTCCCGGTTTGCCCGGATTCTTCTATGGTGATGGATTTATACCTGCTGGCATACAAAAGTATTTTCAGTCGTAGTAGAAAAATATTGAGCTTTTCACCTCTTTTTGCGAGAAAATTACAGATCAGCATACTTGACGTGACATGAATGCTCATAAAAAAAAGGAGCAAGGCCAGCAATATTATTTCCGGTGTGTTCATTAGATATCAATTATAACTTAATTAACCAATTCAGTTTTCATAGTATACGTTCTGGTTGCCGGAATCGACATTTCCTGTGGTCCCTTTACCTCTGTTGTGGTTTTTCCGGCGCCTTCAATCATTGATTTAACAAATACACCTTCTTTATAGGCAAAATACCAGCTTCCTGTCCCCACAATTTCTCCGCTGGTGAGCAGGTCCATGCCCTGTTCCTGTCCTTCTCCCCTAATTGTTCCGGTGAATGTTGTGTTGATCACCATACAATCTCTCCCGTTAATTTTCTCAAGGCCATAGAATGTGTAAATATTGTTTGTTGTTATTTCGATAAAGCCTTTTTCACTCTTTTCGGTGATGGTTTCTGTAGAGGCCCAGGAATCGTCAACTTTCACCGGGGTTTCAGGCAGGTCGGGAAAAAATGCCTGAATGTCGGAGGAAATGTTTTTCATATCACCGCTCCCATAATCATAGATTAATTCTTCTGCACCTGAATATTCAAGTTCCTCACCCAAGTGGCTGATGGTGATATTGAACGATTGACCAATAACCTCTTCTAGCTTAGCATTCATTTCTCCTTTTGGTGTCACAATCGAAGAGCTCATATCTTCAATGGTCACCATATAATCCAGATCATTGCTTGTGGTGACCAGGGGCTTCATGTTCAATTGCTGCAAGCTTTCGCCAGTGATAGTAAATTGTTGTTCCATTACTTCCATCTCCTGTGAAAAGACAGATGTGCTTTTGTACTGCAAATCCTTGTCAGGCTGCATACTGTACTTCATGATCATTCCTTTTTCCATGCTGCCCCAGACGGCTTTCTTAGCGGCACATCCGGAAAGGGAAATAATCGCGGTTGCCATTATCAACAGTGCGATGATGGTTTTAATTCTTAGTTTTTTCATGTTTTCTTGTTTTTAGTTAATTGATAAATTGTTTTTTAAACACAAAGAACACAAAGGATACCACTAAGGTCACAAAGGTATATTCTTTGGGTCCTTTGTGCTACCGATAGCTATCGGTATTGAGTCCTTCTGTTAAATAAATACTCATAATTTGTAATTAATAATCACTCACTTTCAATGACGTTATATTCTATAAGTTCCTTCACAATATCAAGGACCTCCGATCTATGCATACTATCCACTCCGGCTTTGTCCATAATTTCATCAACACTCATGAATTTGGCACTGGGAAATGGCAGGTGAAAAAGGAATTTTCCCTGGGAGATACTCAGATTTATTTTACGTTCCTTGCGGTCTCTTCCTTTTCCGATCCACATGGCCACATGACTGATATACTGACCGTCGCGTGATGTTGAAAAGCGTATACCTGCATTGCTTTTTTCCCTGATCATTTTTGTTTGCTTTTCTCCTGCCTGCTGGACGTTATATAATGGGTTAAGGTCTACCCTCATGTCGATATAGCGGGTTTTTAAAGCATAGCGATAATAAGGCCGCTTTTTTTCAGAAACCTCTTTTCTGGATAATATATCGAGTGAAGCCATGCCTTCGAGGAAATCCTGCACGGTTTTTATGTGCAGGTTCAGTCGGGAGGCTGCCTCCGAAGCAGAAATATCCTGATAGGTCACCAACAGCCTGAAGAGCTCTTCGGCATAATCCTTCGACATATAGGATCCCAGTTTTGCTGCCTGTTTAAAGTCCATATTATCCTTCTGCAATTATGTTTAATTTCAAGGAATTAAAATTGTAAATGATCTTTTCACCTTCTCCATTTAGAAATTTATCCATAAAATCAATAAATAAATTACCCAGACCCTGGCATAATTGATCAAAAGCCAATTCATCTTTATATAAAAAGTAGTCGTTTTGAGAAATGTTCACGCTTACATTACCTTCATGGTCAAAAGCAACCCACGACCTGTCTTCATATCTCCCCATAAAAGTGAGAAGCCTGCCCAGGGGCATGTTTACAATCAGGATCGTCCTGTTATTTTCAGTTACAGGTATGGCGATAAGATTTTGCCTGATAAAGCTTGAAAAGGCCTGTAATTCCTGTGTTGAATAATTTACTTTCCCTGCCTGCATCGGACGTTGAGTAAAACCATTCCTGATTTCTTTTACAGGCAAGGCTGCCAATTCCAGAACCTCCCGTGTGCGCCATTTCATTTTCCGTTGAAGGATGAAAATGATCATCAATATTTGGAAAATGACCATCAATCCCGCTATGGCAATTAGAAGGGGTTTGAATTTTTCGATACCTCCAATTGCAATACAGACCAAAAAGAATGTTGCCAGTAATTGTGCAATAATATTTATGATAAAGTACCGATTATGAGTTCTTGCAAGGATAATGCTTGCTAAAATAGCCGCAGAAAAAGTAATCAGTGCGCCAAAGCCCATGGCAATCCTGAAGCTAAATATCAGCAAAAAAAGAAATACAACAGTAACAACGATCCCTATGATCATCTCTGTACTTATTATTGGTGGCTTTAGCTTTCTATTGAAATACATGGATTTATTTTTTTATCATGAAAATGGGTTGGTCTTGATCTTACTGATCTCATGCTGTATACTAATTTCTTCACCCTTCTGGTAATAATCAAAGAATTGAATAAACAGATTGCCCAGGGATTCACATAATTGATCAAAGGACAGAGCCTCTTTATATTTCAGATAATCATCTTTTGAAATATGTGTAGAAACGTTCCCCTCCTTATCAATTGCTATCCAGGTATTTTCTGAATAATCATTTGAAAAGCCCAGAGGCAAGCGATATTCATTTCCCATCATGATAGGCACGATAACTGTTTTATCAGTTTCACCGTAGGTGAAGGCAATAAGCTTGCTTTTCAAGTAGCTTGTGAAAGCTTGTAATTCACTTTGACGGTAATCTATTTTACCAAGGGGCCTGGGCCTTTCGGTAAAGCCATTTGTTGTCTCATTTATATTCCTGGCGGCCAATTCGAGGATCTCCCTGCCGCGCCATCTAAGTTTGTTTGTTGCCATGATATAGATTAAAACAGCCATTTCCACAACAAGAATTAGTACGAGTGGTTTAAACTCTTCTTTGCTGATGGCGTAAGGTCCAATTTTTGGAGCGACCATGGCAAAACTCACTATTGTTAGCTGATATACCATCGTGACAATAAACCAGGCATTGCCTGTACGAATAAAATATGCCAGGCTTAGTATTGCATAAAGGCAAAAGATAAATGCCATGCTTATCAATCCGGCTGTTATCCCCAAGAGTCCCCAGCAAATGGCAAATATTAACAGAGCCACTATTGGCTGGGCTATTCCGGTGACATTTGTATTAGGCCTTAATTTTCTTGTTTCAAACATGTTTAATAAAGTTTACTCATTTGTTTCTACAGTCAATTCTTCCAGCATTTCTTTCGCATGCTCATTGTCAGGGTTTAATTCAATTGATTTCTGATAGTTTTTGATGGCTTCATCAGTATCCCCATTTTTTACCAGGGCTTCAGCATAGCTGCCGTATACATTCCATGATTGAGGATAGGATTCTACATTCAGTTTGAAAACCATCAGGGCATCCTCCATCCTGTCTTCATTCAAATATTTGTATCCCAGCTTATTCAGGTCGCTTTCAGTATGATCCAGGTCTAAAGCCCTGTTATCCCAGAGTTCTCTGAATTTCTTTTCTGCGGCTTCAAGACCGTCTGATTCTATTGCCTTATCGATGATCCACGCTGCTGTTGCGCCTTTAGGAAGAACACTGGTAACATAGATATCCATTCCGCTTACACTGCCATCGCTGTTTTTCTTAAATTTGTACTCTTTTTTATCAACAGGATCTCTCCATTGCCCCTCAACAGCTGTTTTTTCCAATGGCCTGGAGTCTTCCACATCAGGGATCAGCATAGCCAACCCGCCCTGATCCCAGATCACAGTGAACGTCTTCTGGATTTGCATGATCACATACGGACCCATAAAAGCCTTGAATTCCTCCGGAGTTTCTTCATCAATGACGAATTCCTCATTGAGGTTTTTCATGGCATATACCCTTTCAACAATAATCATTTCATCTACCTGTCCATCATTATCCTCCGGGAAGGAGAAATAAACATCTGCAGATAGTTTAGCATACCTGTGTCCCTTTTCATCAGGATCATTAAGGGCGAGGACCATGCGTCCCATGATGTCTACCCCTATTCCTCCATCGGAATATTGG
>Ga0255420_10087_pt1 | contig 18726 bp, 14 predicted proteins | sample ANMaggSeSYBR02I3_FD_182630 | JGI IMG/M metagenome (GOLD analysis project Ga0255420, IMG submission 182630) | Sediment cell enrichment communities from methane seep in Santa Monica Basin, California, United Staets - ANME aggregate JGI... | ecosystem: Environmental > Aquatic > Marine > Cold seeps >...
GATCGGAAGCGATGAATTCGATATGGTTGTGCTGTGTCCGTCGCTGAACCCGTCAGGCGGGACGCACGAGCTTGCAGACCAGTTGGGTGTGCCTGTTGGCAGTGATGGTTTTATCGAAGAGAAGCATGTCAAGATCGATCCTGTGAACACGCTTAACCAGGGTGTGTTTGCGGCAGGATGTGCGCTTGGACCGAAGGATATCCATGATTCTGTGACAGAAGCCATGAGTGCGGCGCACAAAGTATCAGGGTTCCTTGGTAAGGGCATGATCTCGATCTCGCCTGAGAAGCCGGTGATTACGGATGCCTGTGATGGGTGCGGTATCTGTGTGAAGGAATGCCCCTACTGTGCTCTTTCAATGGAGAACGGCAGGCTCATGCTCGAAGCGCTTTCATGCAATGCATGCGGGATATGTGCAGCCGTATGTCCGCAAGAAGCGGTGGAGATCGCAAACTACACGCGCAAACAGTTGAAGGCGCAGGCTGAAGGGATACTTGATGCGGGTATGGGCGTGATCGTGTACATTGATCCGGCTGCGTATGCGGCTGCTGATATTGCAGGTGTTAACAGGAGTCCTTATTCGCCGCTTACCAGATTTGTCCAGGTGCCGTCCATCCATGTGCTGGATGCGGATATCGTGAACCATGCTTACGAGCACGGTGCCGGCGGTGTGATGCTGATCGAGGGTACGACAGATGAGGCATTGACCTCAAGGTCCAGGGACCTGTACAGCAAACTGAAGAAGGCTACGAAGGAACACAAGAAGCCTATCAGGTACTCGCATATCGAGACTGCGCAGTACGAGAAGTTGATGAATCTTTTGAACGTGTTTGCTGAGCAGGTGGCTGCGAAGGCGGCGAAGAAGAAAGGTAAGAAAGAGGCGTGAAGGTACACGATCTTATAATTTGCATGATCGATGCCGTCGGGGTATCGTTTATCTTGTTTTTCGGCAAGTCTTTAATAAAATTAATTCCTACACTGTATGGTGAATACCTGCTACTGTGTGGTGAGACGCTCACTATTCAAATCGAAACAAAAAAATGGCAAGACAGTAAGTAAAAGATAAAAACAAGAGGCAAATTCATGAAAGTTGAAGATTTTGAGTTCCCTGAAGATAGATTGTATTTAAAAACACATGTATGGGTAAAGCCTCTTGAGGATCTATTTCAGATCGGTATCACAGAACTTGGGCAGTCGCTTTCCAAAGAGATTGTACACATCGACCTGCCTGAAGTCGGCGAAGTGATCCAAAAGGATGACCTGATAATCGCATACGAGACAATCAAAGCTGTATCGCAGATATCACTTCCGTTTGAGTCTACGGTCGTGAGCGTCAATGAGGATCTCTGGGATGACCCGAACATTATTAACAGCAACCCATATAACATCGTCATGGTCGAGGTCAAGGGAGATCATGAGGGCACCGGTTTGATGACTGCCAGTGATGCGGTTGTGTATTACGGTGAATTGATAGCAAAAGAACGGGAACGTTATGCAGGATATTGATCACGTACATATAGTCAGGAACATAATATTCATTATTTATCATATGACCACTTTGCGCTCTTTGCGTACTTTGCGGTGATAAATAATAGTGGTGGAAGACATTGTTTTCAAATATATTGCCACCGCAAAGAGCGCAAAGTCCGCAAAGAGTAAGTTTAACTTGTTTGGTTTTTAACTATAATAAAACATAACAATGATCTATTGATAGATAATGGAGGATAATTCAATGGAAATCGAAGGATACGAAATACCTGAAGACCTGTATTATACCAAAGACCATGTCTGGGCAAAGGTCGAGGATGACGGGAATGTGAGGGCGGGAATGAATGCTTTTGGCGCCACTGCTGTCGGTACGATAGAGTTCATCGACCTTCCGATGGAAGATGATGAATTCGAAGCTGGTGAAGCATTCGGGTCACTGGAATCAGCAAAATGGGTAGGCGGGCTTACTATGCCTGTTAGTGGTACGGTTGTTGAGGTCAATGAGGACATCGAGGATAACCTCGAACTGATGGCAGAAGACCCGTATGATGAGGGGTGGCTGATTGTGATCGAGCCGTCCAACCTGGAGGATGATCTGGAAGCACTCGTGCACGGGGATGACATTAAACCGTGGTTTGAAGAAGATCAGGCAGCGAGATGATGGACAGATATCCTTAATTTTTTTATAATAATTCACTTGACAATTGATCTTTACAGTGAAATAATAGCTCACCCAAAGAGCCACTTTTTTATCAGCAATTCCCGGTCTATTATTTTGTGTTCATACAAGCCGTCTGGAATAATACCGCCGTTAGTCGTTGATTTTCCTTTTGACGTGGCTAGTAGAAGCACGCGACATCACAAAATGTTTACGAAGAAACGAATAAACAAGCCTCTGATTGTATGCGTTTACAGCCATAACGGGAATTTCTGACTGTTTATTACTTTTACTTCACTTGCTTTATATCCTCTAGTTTCATCTCAATTATTATACTCCGCAGCTCTGCTGCGGTTGGGTGTGCCGTAGCAACGTTTGACTTTGAACTTTTGTAGTATAAACCACCGAGGACAAGGAGGACGCAGAGAATGATTTAAGAGGTGGAAAAAGTGTATATGTGTCAGAAAGTTAGAAAAAACAGATGAAGTTTAGTATAGTATTGTAAAAAGAGTACAAATGAAAAGCGGCTTCACTTTTGAAATATAAGTGAAGCCACATATTATTTATTCAAGCAGAATAGCTTCTGCTTCTTCCCTGTATGCATCCATCACATACGGAATGCCAGAGACCTTCGCAGCCTCCTCGGTCAGGCACATCACATCTTTCCTTGAGATGGTAGACAGGTTAAAGTTCCTGCTGCCAGCCATCAACTGCTGCAGTCCGGTCCTGGTCTTCTGGCAGTAACTGTAGATACCCAGGGCTCCCAGCGGAATATCCTTGATATCGCTGCCGAACCTGTCCAGCAGTTCCTCATAATGGACAAATATTTCCTCAACCCTGCGCCCGTACTGGGACACCGTCTTGGGCAGGTCGTCCTCCTCGATCCATTTGCCAATATTCTTACCCACCATGCCCGGTATCATCAGTCCGCGACCCATGCAGACTGCCTTTACATCAGGTGCACCCATTGCGATGGCCTTGAATACGCCGTCCTCGCTTGAAAAACCGCCAGCTATAGCAAGATCAGGTACTCTTTTACCCATTGACTTTAGCTTCTCTGCGAACTCATATACCTGACTCTGGAGGTAGAATGTAGGTGTACCCCATTCATTCATCATAGGCCACGGGCTCATACCGGTACCGCCCGGTGCACCGTCAAAGGTGAGCAGGTCGATCTTTGCTTCTGAACTATAAGCCAGGGCCATGGCAGTCTCCACCATTGGGTATGCTCCGGTCTTCAGCGTGATGCGCTTGAATCCAAGCTCACGCAGCCTGTCGATCTCTGCCATAAAATCTTCCTTTGTGACAAATCCCAGGCGGGAGTGCCTCTCGAACTCGCGGATGGCACCGATCTTGTATGCTTCCCTGATGTCGTGTGCTTCGGGGTCGGGAGTAACTACATATCCCCTTTTCTTCAGTTCAACAGCCCTGTCAATATCCTTTACCTTGATCTCGCCGCCGATACACTTGGCACCCTGGCCCCATTTCAGTTCAATGGTTTCCAGGTTGTGCTTGCTGCCCACATACTCGGCCACACCCAGGCGGGTGTCCTCCACATTCATCTGGACCAGTATCTCGCCATATCCCTCATGGTACTTCATGTAAGTCTCGATCCTGCGGTCCATCTCAGGGGACTTGCTGATCTTGCCCTCGCTGTTCAGTTCCAGTTCAGGATCAATACCGCAGACGTTCTCACCGCATACCAGGGTGATGCCTGATATAGCTGCACCTACTGCGAAATGTTCCCAGTTCTTACGTGCGATCTCTGTGGAACCCAGGGCTCCTGTGAAGATTGGGACTTTCAGCTTGACCTTCTGGTCCCAGCCGTATTCTGTCTCAGTGTTTACATTAGGGAAAATAGCTGTGTCCGGCCCGGGCTCCACGCCATCGGGCAGGCCGAATGCTCCCACTGCATATCCCTGGATGTTCACATGGGAATAATCGATCGGATAGTTCTTGTCTGCCCCTGCCGTACTCTCGCCAAAGGGTCCGGGATATAGTACTTCCCTGCCCCTGAATGTTGCCTTGAATATCTCGCAGTTGCCTCTGCACCCGTCCACACAGCGGGTACATATTCCTGATACCGGAGCTACGTTCCTGGAACGGTTTGAGGTTCCGGTAGCTTCATTTGCGTTTGGTGTTCTAAGATTCACGATTTTGCCTCCTGTTTATTATTTTTACGGACTTGGCTGGTCATGATAAAATTCCCGGCATAACCTGCACAACCCTGGTGAAAGGTTATTGATCCAATTAGCACTATATTTGCAGATATTCAGATGAAAAGGGCTGCAATTTTCTGGTGATATTGGGAATTTTCATGACTTTTCTGTTGTCTATTGATAGGTAGCCGACATCTGACTATAGTGTTATATTATATATCATTATCGTTCAAATTAGTAAACTATTAATATTAATTAAAAGAAGTAAATTGCCTATACCGATTTTCAATTTAAGTCTTGTGTAGATAAATTTTAATATAACTTTTAGACACCGGCTAGCTTTTTCCTAACATATGAAAAAAGATTACACTTAAATAAGATGTGGTCAGTAAATGGCTGACTATATCCGTATTGACATAACTATAAAAGGTGATATCTTATCCATATCGAGCCAGACTATGTAGATCAGGCTAGTTGCAATAGATGCCAAGCTATTTTTTTTCAATTATTTAGTATGGAACATTCTATTGCTCTTTGCAATATCCGATAATCAAATTATAGTAAGAAATTATAGTAAGGAAAATAAAATGAAACAGGAGGAATCAGATGACTACTAACGAATCCAAACTGGATTCAATAATAGATGAGTATAATGCTGAACCAGGTTCGCTGATATCCATATTACAGGACATCCAGGCAGAGTATAATTACTTGCCAGAGGAATCTCTTGAACATGTGGCTAAAAGATTGGATATCCCCAGGGTCCAGGTCTTCGGCGTGGCTACTTTTTTCAAGACGTTCAGCTTGAAACCCAAAGGCAAGCAGCAGATACACGTATGCATGGGTACTGCCTGCCATGTCAGGGGCTCGAAAAAAGTACTGGAAGAACTGGAACGAAAACTGGAAATCAAGGCTGGTGATACCACACAGGATGGCGAATACACACTAGAAACCGTTAACTGTGTAGGTGCGTGTGCCCTTGGTCCGGTTGTTGTGGAGAACGAAGAATACCATGGGCAGATGACCCCTATCAAGGTCGAGAGTCTGCTAAACAGTAAATAGGTCTGAAGGTGAATTAATTGAAAGTAATATCGGTAAATAAACTGGAAGCCCTTCGCACTGAAATACTGGCCGGGAAGGATCTGGATAAGCCCTGCATTGCTGTTTGTGGAGGTCCTGGCTGTCTGGCAAACCAGTGCCTGGAAGTGCGGGATGCATTTGTTAACGAGATAGCAGCAAAAGGCCTGACCGACAAAGTGGATATCAGGACGACCGGATGCCATGGTTTTTGTGAACGCGGACCCATAGCACTGATCTATCCACAAGAGATTTTCTACCAGAAACTGACTGTAGAAGATGTTCCTGAAATAGTCGAGCAGACTATTGTTAACAACAAAACCGTTGACAGGTTGCTATATACTGATGACGAAGCAGGACAGTTAGTTGAGACTGAAGGCGAAGTCCCGTTCTATAAAAAACAGATGCGGCTTATTCTTGGCAGTAACAGCAAGATAGACCCCCACAATATAGAGGATTATATCGCTATCGGAGGATATTCTGCCCTTGTAAAAGTGCTGGGTGGAATGCAGCCCTTGGAAGTGGTTGATGAAATTAAGAATTCAGGCATCAGGGGCCGCGGCGGAGGAGGTTTTCCAACCGGGCGCAAATGGGAATCCACCCGTAATGCACAGGGTGATATCAAATATGTCATCTGCAATGCAGACGAGGGCGATCCTGGAGCCTTCATGGACCGCAGTATCCTGGAAGGAAATCCACACAGTGTGCTGGAAGGCATGATCATCGGAGCTTATGCCATTGGCTCCAATGAAGGGTATGTCTATGTAAGGAACGAATACCCACTGGCGCTAAAGAACATCAACCTGGCAATTAAGCAGGCACGTGAGGCGGGTCTGTTGGGAGACAATATACTGGGCTCGGGACTCAATTTCGACCTGAAGGTAAACAGAGGCGGCGGTGCGTTCGTTTGCGGGGAATCCACTGCACTTATGGCATCGCTGGAAGGAAAACCAGGTGAACCAAGAGCCAAGTACATCCACACATCAGATAAGGGACTGTGGGACCGCCCGTCCAATCTCAATAATGTGGAGACCTGGGCCAACATCCCCCTCATCATAAATAACGGCGCAGACTGGTATTCTGCTATCGGTACCGAGTCCAGCAAGGGCACCAAAGTGTTCAGCCTTGTCGGCAAGATCAACAACACCGGCCTGGTGGAAGTGCCAATGGGCATGACACTGCGTGAGATCATCTTTGATATCGGCGGTGGCATCCCTGGTGGCAAGGCATTCAAGGCCGTCCAGACCGGCGGGCCCAGCGGCGGGTGCATACCCGAATCGCTTATCGACCTGCCCGTGGACTACGACCGGCTGACCGAAGTAGGGTCCATGATGGGATCCGGCGGTATGATAGTGATGGACGAGGACACCTGCATGGTGGACGTAGCACTGTATTTCATCAACTTCCTTATGGAAGAGTCATGCGGTAAATGCGTGCCCTGTCGCGAGGGACTGCTGCGTATGGGCGAGATACTTACAGACATAACAGAGGGCAGGGGCCAGATGGAAGACCTTGACCTTATACAGGACCTGTCTGAAGTGCTCAAAGACGCTTCCCTGTGCGGCCTGGGCCAGACAGCACCGAATCCGGTTATGTCCACCCTGAAATACTTCAGGGACGAGTACGAGGCACATATAAAGGACCATAAATGTCCGGCAGGTGTGTGCACTGAACTTATTACATACAGTATCGATGCCGGTAATTGTACAGGCTGCGGCCTGTGCCTTAAGAAATGTCCGGCAGAGGCCATTACTGGAGAAACGAAGCAGCCCCATGTACTGGATGCTGGAAAATGTATCAAATGCGGCATCTGCTATGACGTGTGTAAGTTTGATGCCGTTATAAAGGAGTGATATGTATGTCACAAGATTCACAAACACCAAGAGGAGAAATGGTGTCGATCATGTTGAATGGTGCCGAAGTGCAGGCAGATCCTTACTGGACCCTGCTGGAAGCAATACAATTCTACGGGATAGATATCCCCACGCTATGCCACGACGAGGGGCTAACACCTTACGGTGTATGCAGGCTCTGTGTTGTTGAGATCGGTAGTGGTGACAGGACTAAACTTGTAGCTTCGTGCATGCACCCGATATGGGAAGGACTGGAGGTGCGAACCCACAGCAACAGGGTGATCAAGACCAGGAAGACAATCCTGGAACTGCTCATTGCACGGTGTCCCAGTTCAAAAAAACTGCAGGATATGGCTGCACTGCTGGAACTGAAAGAGGTCAGGTTCGAACCCCTGAACGACGACTGCATACTGTGCGGGCTGTGCGTGCGCATGTGCGAGGAACAGATGGGAGCCAGGGCCATCGGGTTCGCTGGCAGGGGTCCTGAGCGCTACATCACCACTCCATTTGACATGAATTCAGAGGAGTGCCGCAAGTGCGGTGCCTGTATGTACATTTGCCCGGTCTGTGAACTGCGGTGCCAGGGACCACAGGCAGAGACCGTGCTGTGCAGCGGATGTATCAATACCGAGCCGGTATGTGCCCCGGATTACGGTGATGCCATGTGCTTCATGGTACCATGCCTGTCATGCGTGAAGGGACCGGAGGATGTGAAATAACCGGAATAGATTTTGAATAAATTGATCTGGATAAATTGAATGAATTGATCAGAATAATTGGAATAATTTACTAATAAAAGTCATTGAACACAAAATTTGGAGGAAAAATATGTCATTAACAAGAATAAATGCAACAGCGGCAACGCTGACTAAGAACAGGACCGAAGATTCGGTAAGCCCTATCAGCGGCATGTGTGTCACCTGTGTGGAAGGGTGTATTGGCATGTGCGAGATTGGTAAATCAGCTTACCGCGGACCCGAGGTCATCTATCCACAGCCGTACGGGATTACCACCTCGGCTTCGGAGAAGGACTACCCGCTGGATTTGAGCCATTTCAATATTATGGGGACAGCCGTGGGTGCAATCGGTATCGAGGCAGACAGCGATAAGGCCATATTCCCGAATGTGGACCTTGAGGTAAGGATCGGTAAGGACAAGGAAATCAAACTAAGACTGCCCTTCATAATCCCGGGTCTCGGCAGTACTGCTGTGGCCAGTAACAACTGGGACGGCCTGGCCATCGGGTCTGCAATTGCAGGAGTGCCCCTGACAATCGGCGAGAATGTGTGCGGAATGGACCCTGATTCCATAATTGAGAACGGACGTGTAGAACATTCACCTGATCTGGCAAACAGGATCAAATTATACAAAGACTGGCAGAGGGACGGATACGGTGATATCATTTTACAGGCCAATGTGGAAGATACTGGTCTGGGCGTACAGGAATATGGAATGGAGAAACTGGGTATTGAGACTGTTGAGTTGAAATGGGGACAGGGTGCCAAGGACATCGGCGGCGAGGTCAAGCTGAACACCCTGGAAAAGGCACAGCTACTGCGCAGGCGCGGGTATGTGGTGCTGCCAGATCCACTTGACCCGGACGTGATCGATGCATTCAACATGGGAAGTTTCCATGAGTTCGAAAGGCACAGCCGGATCGGCATGGTGACCGAAGAGGGTTTCATGGACCGTGTTGAAGAGCTGCGAAATCTTGGTGCTAAGCATATCTTCCTGAAGACGGGTGCATACAGGCCCGCTGACCTGGCCAGGGCAGTGAAATATGCCAGTAAGGCCGAGATCGACCTTTTAACAGTGGATGGTGCGGGTGGCGGTACAGGTATGAGCCCCTGGAGAATGATGAATGAATGGGGTATGCCGCAGGTGGAGATATATTCCCTGCTGCACCAGTACATAAAGAAACTGGATGACCGCGGTGACTATGTGCCTGATGTGGCTGTTGCAGGCGGTATCACGCTTGAGGACCAGGTTTACAAGGGACTGGCGATCGGTGCCCCGTATAACAAGCTTATTGGTATGGCAAGAGGTCCGCTGGCGGCTGCAATGGTGGGCAAGACTATCGGCAAGAAGATCAATGAGGGACATGTGCCTGTGTATATCAGCAGGTTCGGCAGCAGTATCGAGGAGATATTTATCACTGCACCTGAACTGAAGAAGATGTATGGTAACAGGTTCGCTGACATCCCTCCCGGTGCTATTGGTGTGTACACATACTTCCAGCGGCTGGGCCAGGGCATGCGCCAGTTGATGACAGGGAACAGGAAGTTCGCTCTGCAGTATATCGAGCGGGGTGATATTGCAGCCATTACGAGAGAGGCCGCCGATGTGTCTGGAATTCCACATGTAATGGATGTGGATAAAGACGAAGTGGAGAATATCCTGAACGCCTGAACTTTTCTGTTAAGAGTATTAGCTGGCCGGGGATGCCTGGTCGGCTTTTTTTATTCATTTTCATTTAATCCTATTTCCCCCGAATCCGGTTACATCTTACTGATTTAGTTTAACAATATTTTTGAAAGTTTCGATTTAGTCGCTTTCCAGATCCTTTTCCGACAATCTCTTGAATAAACTATATTGACATTAGAAATAAAAATCAAGCTTGAGACATTTGATTTTTCGTTTCACTGCATTATTTTCGAACAAAAACATTATATAAAATCAATCCTAAATTTGTAAGTAGGTGTTATTATTCTTTAATGGAGGGAAAAAATGACCAAATTGAAAAAGCTTTGTAAATTATTATTGTTGTTTGCAGTTGTATCAGCCAGTATCATTATTACTCCTGCTTCAGCAATAACCGAAGAAGAGATTAAGGATTTCTTTTTAAATACGTATAATCCTCATGTCAGTGAAATAATTCCTGATCTACCCCTGATAAAATCTGTCTTTGGTGGACAGGTCATACATATTATCATTGAAAAACCTGGTGAAAATATTGAATTGACAGCAATAACAGATAAGGAAGGATTTATTACTGACCTGGAAAGTGGTGAATCAGACAATCCAACACTGAGATTAATTTCAAATGAAAAAACGCTTGACAGAATTACAAATTCTGCCGACCCTGTAGGCGAAACTCAAGATGCTTTAATAAACGGGGATATAGCTTATAAGGGTGTTGGAATAAAAATGCTGGTTACGGTTACGATTGTAAAAATAGCCCAGTTTTTCGCAAATCTATTAGGAATAATATAATGGCAAAAATGGCAAATTCTTAGCTTTTCTCTATCTCGAACGAGAACGGACGTGACAGGAGAGCAGTTTTCGAATATAAAGCCAAGACAGATTCAGTAACAGGTTCACCTATCATTAGAAGATTAGTCAGTTTTGGAATCTATAAAAGCTTATGTACTTTCCTAATTGACAAACGACCAAAAGAAGGTGTAATGTTCACTAACTGCAATATGCTGCCTTGTTAACTGATATTTTCAATGATGTCCCGGCCGGGGATGCCTGGTCGGCTTTGGTTTTTTTCTAAGTCAAACGTTGCGATGGCACACCCAACCGCAGCAGAGCTGAGGGGAATGACGATTGAGATTAAATTAGCCAATATATATGAGTTAATCCCATTCTATAAGTAATTAAATAAGCCAACTGTCACAAGATAATTAAGTTGTACATAAACTCTTGGCCATCTCAGAACAGTCACATTTTTTTGGAGTCAAGTGGCTGTATAAGAATTACAGCCAGTAATATTTTTTTGTTTATTTTTCGAATCATCCCATAAAATAATGAAATATCTCTGAAATGCTTCGGGAATTTGTTGCACTTGTTGAAGGTGAGTTTAATGACGTGCCGGATGAAAATATTAGCGTGTAACTGTCTAATTTTATTGACACATAAGTCTGATTGATGCCATAGATGTAAAATACCAAATCAGCAATGTTATGAATAATACAAACATAATACATAAATATGTATGCAAACGAGTTGAGTGAAACAGAAACTCCAGAACCCGTTGTTGACGTTCTGCGAACCATATCAGAAGAAGAAAGAAATCTTAGAAACATGCGCAAAGCCATCCGTACCATAGAAAGACTTACGGAAAACGAACCTTCCAATAATATCTATAAAATGAAACAAGAGTTAACTAAAATCGAAAAGATATTGAAACAGACCCGACTCACAGATTTAATCGAAGAAGATATAGAACAACGCATTCGTCCTGTGAAATCAGAAATGCCTGAGTGGGAGGAGCAAGCAAACAGGAGTTTTGGCCAGAGGCTGGAAAACGCACTGGGACAGGTAGATTTCGAATTAAGTGGAAACTACCCGTTACTCAAGGTTTTGTTTTACACACTGGAAGTGAAACTATACAATAACAGCGTTACAATCTGGTACGGTCCGCAGCAAGAGCGATTGGACACCTGCAAACCAATTCCCGAAGTAGTGGCAAAAAAACTTCAGGCAAGTCACAAGAAGATCATCAGTCGTAATTTTGATGATGAAACATTCCTCCTACACTTATACGAAGCATATAAAGCAACTGCTCATTGCAGTAAGAAAACAATGGGAGATTCAATTCCTGTTTCGGATATTATTCTGGAATATGCATTGTTGACCCAAAATAAAAATTTTAAAATAAATCCGGTTAAAAGTAGTTACAGAGAATATGGACGTGTCTTCTTTAGTTATGATCTATATAGATTAAATCAACGAACAATAGAAGACCATGTACTTAGCCTTGTTACAGCTACAAGAGCATTTACGAGACGAAGATCCGGGTTTCTCTGGATTCCATCTAATGAACGTGGGGATGGCACATATATCTCACATATTAAGTTCAGGGAAGTGTGATCATGCAGTATGGGCTCTATGAAGAGGGCATAGACTCTATTTCAGCAAGAAAAATTATAGAGATTGTAGGTGGACAGGGAAATCCTCCTGAATATGGATTTCAATATTTCACAGCCGGATTGGACAGCTATCTCAACACAATTGATGAGGATTATCTCGGAAGTTTCATAAAGGACGGCGGTTCAGCATTTAAATTGGTAATTGGAGTGTATGGTGGTGGAAAAACCCATTTTTTATACTCAATCAGGGAAGTTGCATGGAATTACGATTATATTGCCTCATATATAGTTCTAAGTCCGGAACAGACACCATTTCACAAATTAGAACAAGTATACAAAACCATTGCTGCAAATCTCATCTACCCACAGACTCCGGAAGAACTGCTGTCAGGATATGACAAGGGAATTGAGGCGGTTATCAAGACATGGTATAACCGGAAGTATCAGGAAATGGCACAAAAAATGTCTGATGATCTTATATTACATGAATTCAATGCCTATCTGCAGGCACTTGGTCCTTACGAAAGTACGAGCTTTAGAAACGCAGTTACAGAGGCTTTTTTAAGTCTGGCAGAGAAGCGTAATGATGATTTCACGCTGATCATCCAGTGGTTGAAAGGAGAGAACCCACCCAAGAATTTACTCAAGAATTTTAGAATATTTGAAAAAATAGACAAAAGCACTGCATTTAAAATGATCCGCTCTCTTATCCAGTGGGTTCGAGACATGGACTACGCAGGAATTGTCGTTCTTATGGACGAGGCTGAACAGACTCCAAGCATGACCACAAAGCAAAAAGCAGCCCTTTTGAGCAATATGAGGGAGTTGATAGATGAATGCGGACATGCCAACTTCAGAAATTCGATGTGGTTCTATGCGGTTCCCGATGAGAACTTTCTTGAAGGAAGAACGCAGGCTTATGAGGCTTTACGGCAGAGACTGTCCTCGGTTTTCAATGCAGAGACAAATCCAACCGGAGTAAAGATATATCTTGAAGAAGTATCTGCAGATCCTGTGGAATTGTTGGCAGATATCGGAAGAAAATTGAGTGCAATTTATGAAGTTGCATACAGTACTAAATTTGAAACAAGTGTACTCAATGAGACGATAGCTGAGATTGCAAAAGCAGCATATGAGAGGAAACTTGAAATTGGATACAAGAGGGAATTCGTTAAAAATCTCATAAAGGCGCTGCATAAATTGCGTAAAGCCGGATCGTGAGGTCTGAAGTTGGACAAAACGATGTGCTTTGTAAAGCATACCACGTACGGGACTGGAGGGGTGCAGCAGACCCGGTTTGGTGGATTTGAGATGTTTGTTGAGTTTGAGGATGGAATTTTGCGCTGGATCAGACAGGACGAACTTGAATTTATGTCAGGTGACACACCGGTTCCAACCGTTGGGATCAAAGAACCAATAGAACCAATATTGCCAGAAGAACGCTTTGAAGCAAGGAAAATAATAGAAGCACTTAGATTAGGTATCGTTTCAGAAGGACAGGTAGATGAGTTCACGTTCGGGCGGGATAAAGCAATCGGTCAAATTAAAGAGTGGCTAAATACCCAAAACAGCGGATCCCTGATAATTTCCGGAGAGTATGGGATAGGAAAGACACATCTTCTGGATTATTTATACTCATCGGTACTTAAAAGCAATTGGGCAGTCGCAAAGGTTGAACTTGACCCCAATGAACTGCCTCTGCATAAACCAAAGGCTATATACGAGGCTATAATTCGTTCGTTTAAATTCCAAACATATAACAGTGATTTCAGGGAATTTCTGCGAGATATTGCAGCAAGTCCAAATTGGTATGCTTTGCAGGAACATGAGTACCTGGGAATAATAATTGAAAAAATACGCTCGGGAGAGGATGACGAACATATCTATGAGTGGATCGAAGGAGAATCGACATACTATCCCAGGATGTATAATTATTCAACATGTGGAAATATTTATAGTTACATCTTAAGTGGGATAAGCTGGGCAGCAAAAAACATTCTCGGACTTAATGGGTTTTTAATCCTGTTCGATGAAGCCGAAAGTGTTGATTCAACCTGGCATTCATCATACCAGAATAATAAAGGCTGGAATTTTCTAAAGGGACTTATTCTGGCAGCTAACGATGATGAGTTATCACTAAAAGAGATCAACGCAGAAAAATTTTATCAGCATTACCTTTACAAAGGGTGGTGGGGCTATTATAGCAATTTGCAGTATTGCGGTCATTTCAAGCTACCTTTTACATGGAAAGTTCCGTGTAACTTAAAAACCCTATTTGCGTTCACCCCTGACGATGAATTATTTAATATAGAACCGCTAAGTGATGTTGGGAAATTTGAAATCGGACCTATTAGTACACAATATTTTGAGAATATTTCAAAAAAGATCATCTCGTTATACGATCTGGCATACGAATTCCAGGGAGACTCACGTGTTTTTACGTTCATACCAAAGGACAACACCCGCAGATTCATCAAGGGACTGGTAGAAGCTCTTGATCTCACTCGTTTTCATCCTGATAAGCCAATTGGAGAATTACTGGATGTACTCTGATAAGCGAAGTCTCAGACGTACGTGGATAACTTTTTTTGGCAGATATGGCAGGCTTTTACCTATCCAATCACGAACAATTCCTGTGGTCCTGGATGGGAAAAACGCAATCATTGTCTCAGCTACCGCCAGTGGAAAGACCGAAGCCGTGATTGCACCGCTGATAGAAAGATATTTGAAGGAAGAGTCGGATGGTATCGCAATCCTCTACATTTCTCCGACTAAGGCACTGGTTAATGATATGTATGACCGCCTTAATGGACAATTGGATGAACTTGGTGTCTCGATATCGATAAAAACAGGCGATACACCACGATTTAAACCTGGTAAGTCTCCAAATGTCCTAATTACCACACCGGAATCGTTTGATTCGCTGATTTGCAGACATCCCAATTCTTTTAAAAATATAAAAGCGGTCATACTTGATGAAATACATCTCATTGACAACACATATCGCGGGGATCAACTTAGACTTCTCTTGAAAAGGTTAAAATGCGTTTCAGACACATATTTCAATATATATGCACTGTCTGCCACTGTAGCATGTCCGGAGGAGGTAGGAAGTAGATATCTTGGAGATTTTGAGGTCATCACTGACCATGATAAGCGAGATATTGAGTATACACTTGTTGAATCTGCTGAAGAACTATTTGACTGTGTAAAAAGAGAGAACATTAAAAAATTGCTGATATTTTGTAATAAAAGAGTCACAGTAGAAGTGTTTTCAAGAGAATGCATTGATCTGTGGGGTTCTAACTGCGTTGCTGTACATCACGGTAGTTTAAGCAGATCGATTCGTGGTGAATCTGAAAAATTCATGAAGGATGCACATTACGGCGTTTGCGTGGCTACTATGACACTTGAAATAGGGATTGATGTTGGTGATATCGATGCTGTCGTACTTGCAGAAGTCCCATGGAGCATATCATCGCTCCTCCAGAGGATCGGGCGGGGTAGCAGGCGTATGCAAAGAAGCCGGGTCTTTGCATTATATGGTTCCGGGGATGAACAGATGCTTCTTGAAGGGATGTTTCATGCTGCAATGACAGGATACATCGAACCGGTTGATTATTCGCATGATTTGTCTGTTGTGGTGCAGCAGGTATTCTCTATGCTTTATGCTAATCCGAATGGGCTTACCGATGGATATTTTCAAAATATCTTCGAAGGATTTTGTTCTAAAGAAGAACTACAAGATATCCTGAATCATCTCGGGAATAGCGACTGGATTGAAAAAATCTATGAGAAATGGTGTGCAACAACCAAATTGATGGATATTGGAGAAAAGGGTGAGGTTCATTCGAATATTCCATCAAACAAAGTAGTAAAGGTTATCGATGTTAATTCCAAGCAAATGATAGGAGAAGTGCAGTATCCGGTCGATGAGATTTTTGTACTTGGCGGAAGGGTGTGGCTGATAGTCAGAGAATCCTTTGGCAGGGTTTATGTAAAACCGGGAAAGGCTAGAATCGCTACTGCGAAGTTTAAAAGCCATGTATCGGAAGGTGCCTTTTACTATTTGCTGCCAGTACACCTCAGTCAGTCAGAAAACTTTTCAGTCATTCCCTGATATATCCATTAAGTTCTATAAACAATTTCTTTATATCCCATCTTTGTCAGATTAAAATCAAAACGCTATCATTGAACCACCCTATTTTTTGTGACCTACACATGAACAACCAACCCACCTTCCTGCCCATGTCACTGGATGAAGTACAAGCCATTGGATTTACGCAATTCGATATCGTCCTGGTGACAGGGGACGCTTATGTGGATCATCCATCCTTTGGTACGGCCCTGGTTGGACGCATGCTATGGGATGCGGGTTACAAAGTGGGCATCATCGCCCAGCCTGACTGGAAGAGCGATACTGATTTTAAGAAACTGGGCCAACCACGGCTGTTCTTTAGCGTAACATCCGGCAATGTTGATTCCATGGTCAACAACTACACGCCAAATAAGAAAAAACGCCATGATGATGTATATTCCCCTAGCGGCACCGGGGGCTTAAGACCCAACCGTGCCGCCATTGTATACACTGATAAGCTGCATGCCATTTTTCCTGATACTCCAATCGTACTGGGCGGCATCGAGGCCAGCCTGCGACGGTTCGCTCATTATGATTACTGGTCTGATTCGGTACGCCAGTCCATCCTTGCAGATGCGCCAGCTGATATACTGGTGTTCGGGATGGGGGAACGGCAGGTCGTTGAGATTGCCCGCCGGCTTTCATTGGGTAAAGATACAAACGACCTTACCGACCTCACTGACCTTACTAACCTTACTAACCTTACTAACCTTACTAACCTTACTAACCTTACTAACATCCCGGGCACGGTTATTAAGCTGGAACTGAAAAAATGGCGTGCAATGGGGCATGATGGATATATTGAGTTACCGTCCTTCACAGAGGTTTCACAGGATAAGGAGCTGTACGCCAGGGCCTTCAGACTCCATTACCAGAATCAGGATCCGATACGGGGAAGGCCAGTGGCACAGCAGCACCCTAAGACCGTAATTGTCCAGAACAAGCCTGCTATGCCGCTCTCCACAACCGAACTTGACCATGTGTACGAACTGCCCTATACAAGGATGGAACACCCTTCTTATAAAAAATCCATACCTGCACTTGCTCCAGTCAAGTTCACGATAGTAAGCCACAGGGGATGTTTCGCATCATGCTCCTTTTGCGCATTAACACATCACCAGGGCCGCATCGTGCAAAGCCGGAGTATTGAGTCCATAGTAAGTGAAGTTGAACGACTGGTGCAGATGCCTGGTTTTAACGGTATCGTGCAGGATGTGGGCGGCCCCACTGCCAATATGTACGCTATGAACTGCAGCAGGTGGGAAACAGAGGGTGCATGTGTCGATAAGATATGTACCCATTCGCTTTGCAAAAGCCTTGATACCAGTCATGAACAACAGGTAGAACTTTTGCGCCTCCTGCGCAAAATCCAGGGCGTAAAAAAAGTATTCATAGGGTCCGGGATACGGTATGACCTGGTATTGGCAGATTCTCCGGGTTATCTTCATGATCTGTGTGAGCACCACGTCAGCGGGCAGCTCAAGGTGGCACCTGAACATGTGACCCGGCATGTGACTGATATTATGTACAAGCCTTCAAGAGAGGTGTTCGAGGAATTCATGAGAAAGTTCAAAGAAGTGAACAAGGAACTGGGGAAGGAACAATACCTCATACCTTATTTTATGTCCGGCCATCCGGGATGCACGGTTGAGGATATGGTGGAACTTGCCGAGTATATCAGGGACAATGACCTGTATACCGAACAGGTGCAGGATTTCACGCCCACGCCTATGACGGCTTCTACGTGCATGTATTATACGGGTATCAATCCTTTTACTATGGAGGAAGTGCATGTGGCAAAGGGGAAGGAGAAGAGGATACAGCGAGCTCTTATGCAGTATAGGGATGGGAGGAATTACAGACTGGTGTATGAGGGCCTGAAGATGGTAGGGAAAGAGGAGCTAATCGGGAATGAGTGGCAGTGTTTGGTGAGGCGGAGGGGGAGAAAAAACGAACGAACCTGAGCCTACGGCAAAATGTATATTCGGATTATCTAAATCAAGTGCCTAAGCAGGTTTTCGATGAGATGCTTGATATTGTTTTACCAAATATTTGAAAGTCAGGTCAGATACTAATCGATGATCTGCTCAATAGATAGATTTAGATATTATGTTATACTGTTTCTTACTGTAATTCATTGTTATTCACTGTGATTATAATTGTGTGGCAGGAATTGCATAAAAGTACAGGATGTGTTTAAAATACCAATAAGTGCGAGAAATAAGATCGAAGGTGTTGTAACGAAAATAGAGAACGGTACGGTTGCTTCCACTGTAAAAATTGAAATCTCCAAGTCTGCGAATCTAACCTCGATGATAACTAAAGAGGCGGTGGAAGAGCTTAATCTAAAAGAAGGCGATAAAGTAGAAGCAGTGATCAAAGCAACAGAGATACTGATATTAAAGGAATAAAAAATTCCAGTCTAACTTTTTTTACCGTTTCTTTTTTCTAATTACCCAAACTTGATGAGGTAATCGATAGCCTATGGATTTATCATTTCATTGGCATAATAATAATAATAATAATAATAATAATAATA
>Ga0255420_10086_pt1 | contig 18676 bp, 18 predicted proteins | sample ANMaggSeSYBR02I3_FD_182630 | JGI IMG/M metagenome (GOLD analysis project Ga0255420, IMG submission 182630) | Sediment cell enrichment communities from methane seep in Santa Monica Basin, California, United Staets - ANME aggregate JGI... | ecosystem: Environmental > Aquatic > Marine > Cold seeps >...
TTTTTTGATAGCTAAAAAAATGAGGAAAATTGCTTGGTTTAGCCTGTAATTATAATGACTTGCTGTGATTTCCGCAAAAATTATTCCACATCAGTTCCGGTTGAGCCGGATTTTATACCCGAAATCAATGAAGATGGATTTGACTACAAATTCGATGAGAAAGGGCTTGTTAAAGAAGTGGCAGCAAAAAGCAATGGAAATCGGAAGTTAATCAAAAAACGGCTTAAAAGAATCGACTGCCACATTGATTCAATTGCCAGGCAACTGGCCAAAGTGAGCCGCATGACCCAGAGAGGTCAACTGTATGGACAAGACAAAATTGGTGTTCGTATCGGCAAGGTTGTCAATAAATACAAAGTCGGCAAGCACTTCAAGCTTAATATTCGTGATAATGACTTCAGTTTTGAAGTTGATCAAAACAAGGTTCAGAAAGAGGCTGCTCTTGACGGTATTTATATCGTACGGACCAGCCTCCCTGCTGAACGGGATGGATACAGATGAAACAGTTCGCAGTTATAAGCAGCTCAGCCGGGTTGAACAAGCATTTCGTTCCTTCAAGACTATAGATCTCATGGTTCGTCCGATTCGACATCGAACCGAAGACCGTGTTCGAGCGCACATTTTTCTCTGCATGCTCGCCCTACTATGTACAATGGCATATGATGGAAGCATGGCGCCCTTTACTTTATGCCGACGAAGAACAAGAGGCCAAAGCCTCACGCGACCCTGTTGCACCAGCAAAACGTTCCAATTCTGCAATGCAGAAAGTGCATACCAAACGACTTGATGATGGTTCACGAGTTCACTCCTTCCGCAGCCTTCTTGTCCACCTCAAAGCAATTGTTCGTGTGACTTGCCGCTGCTTGTAGAGGAAAACGAATCTTCAACCTTTACAATGGACACCACACCTAATTCCAAACAACAAAAAGCATTCGATTTGCTTCAGACGATACATTTGTAGTCAGAGCGATCACACCAAGCTTTTAGATAACCCACTGTAACCACAGGATAGTTATACTCATTTAAAAAGGGAACTTCAGATTAATGCGCCTGGAAGTCTTTGCCGAACTGCATACCATCTGTCAGTTTGAAAAAGACTCCAGACCCTGCCTGCCTATCATACTGGCGGGACAAAATAACCTTATCGATAAACTTATCTGGCGTTCTTCTCAACCGCTGGCTTCCAGAATAGTAGCCAAAAGCCATCTTGAAGGTGTTGACTTGAAAGGCATGGAAAAATACCTGCAACATCATTTAACTATTGCTGGTGTTGATCAGATGCTTTTTGATCCAACAGCTGTGACAGCCATCCATCAAGGTTCCGGCGGACTTTTTAGAAAAGCAAACCACCTGGCAAGAGGAGCGCTTATTGCAGCAACGGCTGATAAGTCCGGTATTGTCAATGCCGAGCATGTCCGGCTGGCTGCTACGGAAGTCTTTTAAACAAAAGGAGCAAAATATGAACCCTTTAAAAGAAGAGTTGGTATATAAACAAAAAATGGATGAGATCACAATACAATTAGAAGAATTGATCCTGGATGCAATGATCGCCGCTTTACAGAAAATCGGAAAAAGAAATCTTGAATTTATCGAAGCATCGATTCGATCCCAGACTGATCAGATGAACTTCTAAACACAAACCGGAACCGGTCTAATCGGTTCCGGTTAAAATACTTTGAAAATTTTCATGTTGTTCAAAATAATTAGAAATTAGCGGTTTGTTTAATCTGGGAATCAACAATAGACTGAAGGTGGAAGGCTGTTAGGGAGCTTCAGCCTTCGGACTTCACCCTATCAATATAATGAATACTACCCCCGCAAACATAAATAACGCCCCAAGCATCCTTGCACCAATATCAGCTTCTTTGAATAAGATCCAGCCGTAGAACACGCTAAAAAGAATATATAAATGCAACCAGCAGCATCAACATAGAACCGGGCTCCCTGAATATAGCCTTAAATGGGGAAAGATAGCCATATTTTACATGTGTAACATTCAATAAATAACTGCCCGCCACAATAAAACCTATACCCATAACGCCCCAGCCGCTCGGAACCTCATCAAGAACAATCAAACCCGTTAATATCATAAAAACAGGAGTAAATGACAAAAACGGAATTGAGAGAGAAAGAGGAGAAAGCTTTATAGCCTTCATGTAGAGATAGAAAGCAAAAGTATCCAAAGGAATTAATATGCATGCAATCCACCAGAACACAGTGTCCAGTGGTGGGATTGGGATAAAGAAAATATATACAATTAAAAATGGAAGGCTATAAATAGAAGAGGCAATTGCCATATCATAAGGCGAAAATCGGCCGAAAAACTTCTTTGTCAAAGCATCGCCAGTGGCTACACAAAGTGCTGTCGCAATGGCAAGGATGAACCAAAGCAAGTTGACTACCTCATTTCCTCTTTATTGACATGCGGAATTCTTACTCCACGAGATATTAATTCCTCCATATTGTTCTTATTCAAAAGCTCCTCAAACTTTACTGCTTTTTGAAGGTCTTGAAAATATAATTCCTTTTTATCTAAAAGCGACTGCAATATATTTTTGTCATCTTTAATTCCGTCAAAAAAGTCCCGCATGAAGTCTAGGTATTTAAAAAATGGTTTTCTTCAACTTTTAATTTTTGGCTACCAACTTAAGGCGGGACAGTATGTAAATTCAATCAGTTAGCAACTCCTTAGATTTTGCTTGATTGTGGAATTGCCATAGAGCCAAAATGACGAAAATTGTCCCGCTTTAAGTTGGTAGCCAATTTTAACTACGTTGTGATAATGAAGCTTATGCTTCTTTCTCATATCTGATCTCGGCCCCATCTCTCTGAACACAAGGACGCACATAATTCACTTTTTATTGACCTGACTGTAGTTTCCTCAAATTCCTTTTCCCCATCATACCAGAAGATGATACGCTTGTTTTCTTCATTGAAAATTTTATTCAGGCTGTCTTTGATTTGTTTGATGTCCATGAATTGCCTTTGTTGCGGGGAATATTTTATCCCGACCTCTTTACCGGGCATTGTTTCAGTTTTTCATTCCAGGTTTGCTCATTGAATACAAGCGCTTCTTCAACATAATGGTTCTTCCATGCAGAATTGTCCGGTCCCAACAAACAGCTTGAGCGTTTCAGGTCCTCCATTGATCTGAGCAGCAATGCCGGATCAAGGTTTCCAATGGCCAAGAGGACGAGATACTTCATAGGCTTGGGTGGGAGTTTCTTGCTCAAATAAAGATACAGAAAGCTGTCCTTGATCTTTGGGCCAAGTTCATTTGAAAAAAGAGTTTCATTATCTATCTTTGCAATGAATTTTTTCAATTCATTTCTTCTGATTTCAGAAGGTATTTTTGAGTTAGGCGGGTCTTTCACTTCCACGAACCAAAACTCATTATCCCATTCCACTATAAAGTCCACCGCTTTCATGCAGTGGGACAATTTGTGCGTATCCTTATCATCAAACTGATTTGATTGCAGCAGAAAAATCAAATACAAGCTCACCCTCACTTAATACCTTACCCATTGTCACCCCCCATCGCCCGGTCGATTTCAAGATTGTACATTCTTGCAAACTGGTCAGCGATTCTATTAGGAGATAAACCAGGATAGGAATCTGATACGGCCAAATTGATTTCCCGGTTCTTGTCCATAAATAATGAATAAAACCGAAGAGAATGATCCTTGCGTTGTGTCGATGTTTTCCAATGCTTCTTCAAACAGCTCCTGCGCTTCATTCACGCTATAAGAAATCTGCGGAATGCTGTATTCTGACCGGATCTTCTTTTTAATATCCTGAAGGGGGAAAAGTGTTTTGTTACAAAAATCATCTTCCGAGTTCTTTTCGTTCAATAAATCAGAAACATGGCTGATTTTCTTCTCAATCTCGAAAACAGCAGATGTGCGCTTTTCTTTAATCAGAGATTCATTAACTGATTCAACTTTTGAAATTAATGTGTTTGCTTCTTTCAGTATTTTATAAGGACTTGCGGCATTTAAAATCTGAGACATCCTTTGCAATGACTTGCCTGCATCAGTAACTTTTTCAAGGGCTGTCCAGTTAGGCTTAAACCTGTCCATGGCACTTCGTAATGTTTCCCAGGCATTCTTTTGATTAGCGTAAAAGTCTGTCAGGTTATGCAGATTATCTGATGCATCCTGAAGGTCATCTTTGTTTTCGTTAAACTTCCTTACAAGCTCATAGTCATCATGGATATTCAGCAGTTTGTCTGCCTTTTCCAAACACGCGTTAATCTCCTTTTTGCCTGGATAATTGCCTGTATCAGATAGAGGTTTGAATTTTTCAAGAGTTTGACTCCATTTTTTCAAACCTTCACGAATGAATTGTATAAGTTGGTCCTGACCTTCAGGGGCAATAGAACCGAACAACTCTTTTGCAAGGACTCGCGCCTTCTGTATTTCTTTCTCCGGCGGTTCTTTTCTTCTAATTATTTTTACATTTTTCCACTGATGTGTTTTTGTAAGCAATGCAACGGCATCCTTGGGCTTGATTTTTCTGCCATCGACAATCAGATTGATTTTCCCCGCCATATAGAACTTCGCAATCAAAATAATGACCTGTAAGTCACCCCATCCATAGGGTCTTTTTGTAAAATGGCGAACCAGATCAGCAAGAATTATCGGCTGGCTGCTTGCGGTTTTCAGTTCAATAACTGTTCTTATTTCCTTGATGTCTATTGATTCAGCTTTTTCAAAATCAATCACCATTTGCTGCTTGGTAATGTCATCTGATTCTATAATATGTTTAATTTCTTTTATCGGCTCATCAGGCACTGAAGTCAGGTAGCTGAATTTGCTGAAAATGTTCCTGACAAGGTGGTCAAATGCCTCCTCAACAGCTTTGGATGTCATCTGAGCTTTAATTTCAAGCCTTCTGCCCAGGGCATAGTATTCCGCCTGTGCCATCAGATTATCAATCAAGCCAATCAACCTTTGCTTCCGGCTTCTGTTTTCATCTGCCCTGTCTCTCAGGATTTGTTTGAGGCTTGTTGATGCGGAGGCATCGCTTTTGTCCCTGATATACTTTTCTGTCTGGAGATATGTACGAATTCCGGAGATAAGGTTCCTGTCATCAGCGAGCTTTATAATTATGTGCCCTTCTTTATTTGAGCTGTACAGAATACATTTGGCAGGGATAAATAAAGAATACTCGTCGTGAAGCGGGCTGATGATTTCAAGTCCCAGTTCATCTTTCAGCTCTTTCCCCCAATACCTGCCATCGCAAACTCTGTTGAACTGATAGTCTGTTTTATTTGGCACATAGCGATGTTTTGTTTTGCTTTTTAGTATGTCATCAAAAATTATATCCCCCAAAAGTTGTGTTTCCGCTGATGATGATATTTCCACGCTTTTAATTTCACGGAACACCTCCCGCTCGTCATCGGTTAGAAAGAAATACAGATCACCATTACGACTGATTAAGTTCTGCTTTTCAAGGCGCTCAATGGCCGCTTCTATTTTTTGTTTGAGATTGATACGGTCTGCATCCACCTCATCAATACAAAAAGTGACCAGGTTATTGACGTTTGGTTTAACGATTTCTACATAACGAATAAGGAAAAGTGTTTGAAGCAACTGAATATCAAAAGGCATTTCTAAACTTGTATTATCTTTTGCATTATTGATACTCAGCATTACGGCTGTATCCAGGAAATTCTTAATGCATGGAAAAAATTCATACAGCGGAACCAGTGCTCCAGTATTCTTTAATGAAAGGCTTATGGCGGCAGATTGAAAGGCATCCAGCATGGATCGTTCACCACGGGCTAAATGCAAACCTGAAGCTCCACGTTTACGAATTGACTCAAAAATATTCTGTACGAGCTGGAAGTGAAACGGCGCAAATGGATAGTTCGTTATGAATCCTTTAGCGTCATTGATTTTTTTCAATGTCGTGCTGTTATGAGAGAAGCTGAGCTGGTTCTTTAGAATATCACCTTTTTCTATAAACAAATTTTCAAGTTCAGCTTCAGCATCTTCAGCCTTTTCAAGAAGCCGCGTTTGAATAACCTCATCAGTATTGGAGCTTGATAAAGAAAGCCGAGTGTAAAATCTTCCCTGAATTTTTGAAAAGTCATTTGCTTTTGATGCTTTGATATCTCCCAGCACAACGTCAATATCTTCTTGGGAGGTTACCACAACCCATACCTGCCCGTTACAGATTCGTCCCAAATCTTCCACTATGGTTTGAAGGTTCAGCATTAAATGGGTGTCATTTCCGATAAACTGTCCGATTTCATCAACAAGAAATACTATTCTGTGGTTCTTTGATTTTGTGTCCAGATATTCTTTAACCTGTTTGGCAAAGTTTTCCACGGTCAGGTTAAAATTCTGTTCAGACTTTTCAAGCCAGTCAGATGCCGCGTGTTTGTTTTTGTCCAGAACGCTTGACAGAGCTTTAACGATTTCATCCTGGTAAAGCGCGTATGCATCACGCTCATCTTCCCATTTTGAGCCGTGTATTTCATAAAATTTATTTTTAAATTCATCATATTTGCCTTTTTTTACAAGATACCTTTCAATTTCAGCAAGATGCAGATATTCACCACAAAGCCCCTGGCTTTCATTGAAAACCCGCCAGAACACAGAAAGAATCGTTGACCTTCCATTACTGGCATCCGCCCGGCTATCAATATTAAACAGCATAATATCAGCATTAATTCCTGCAATCCGTTTCAGATCGGCCAGCAGCATAGGGTCTTCGATTTTGTCATAGAAAAAGTCAATGGCTCGTTTTTCAGCATTTGTTTCAGGATTGATAGTATTCCTGTTGCCAAGCAGATAAGATAGGATTTTAATAAAATGAGATTTGCCTAACCCGAAAAAGCCAGAAACCCATACGCCCCGTTGTTGTGGGATCATTCGACATATCAACCGCTGAAAGATAAACAGAGATAAATTTTCTTAAATACTGATCCAGCTCACGGGTTACAACATATTCATCCAATTCTTGCCATACAACCGATTCATCCAACTGATCTGCCTTAACCACACCATTTATTGGGCGTGAAACATCCTTTTTAAAAATGTCTTTTATCTGCATGGCAAGTTCCTTACTAATCTTTAATAGTGACTGGATTGGAAATCAAATTGAGCAAAATTGTTTGACCTGTGCGGTTAGCTATTAGCTGTCAATCGTCATTTCTCCAAAATCTGTTATAATCAGAAATAATGTAGGAGCGGTTTTAACCGCGACCTATTGATGCAGATCACTAACAAATGTAAATTTACTCATATATGGTCGGGGTTAAAAACCCCTCCTACAGGGAGTATATTCCCAAATGAAAAACTTATTTAAAACTCAATCCTAAAACCGCACAGCTCGAAATTGTTTGAAGATTCAGGCTAAACAATTAGCTGAAATGCCCTGTAATAGTTCTTTTCTTTAAGCTTCCCGAATAATATGAGCCCCTGCCCTGTATAGACCCCAGGGAAAAACATGACCAGAGGAGTATCCTGCATAAGCGGATGGAGATTGTTCAGAAGGTTATGACTTCTCAATAAAGGATAAGCGCTGCCAACGCCTGAAACTAAAACAAGGTCATGGCTTTGAGGTTTTGCCTCATCTACAAAAATTTTTGCGATTTTGTCCGCCCCCAATGGCCCCTTGAGAGCTTTCATAACTTCCTGATCCCCTTTTTGCTTCTGGATTTTCAGAACACGGTCTAACAGTTTCCGTTTTTTCAGGTAACTGATAATAAGATCAAACAGATTGATGTGTTTAAATTTGAGATCAGGTTTCTTTTTAGGGAGTTGACGAAGGATGAACCGGATATGATCTCTCATTTCCATTTCATATTCGGGGGGATAATCGAAGATATAAAATCCGATTTCATTACCAAGCCTTGTGTTACTTAGAAACTCATCAGATGTCAGACGATCAATAATTTTATCCATACGTTTTTTTAAGGAAATCATAAATTATCATGAGGCAGTTTCAAAATGTTCAATTTTGTTCAAGAGCAAGGAAGGCGAAAATTTTAACCACAGGAATACATTGAGTATTTCGAGGATTAAATTTTGAGCCTGACGCAGATATTGGGCAAAAGGGTACGTTTTGAAATTGGCTCATCCTTATTGGGTTACTTCCATGCAACGTAATACATAATCTTCTGAGTTTTCAATAAGATATTTTCTTATATCAGGGATAATTGAAACAGGCAGCAACCGAAGTGACTTCGTGCAGGCAATATATTTAGATTCAGCCAGAATTCTGAAAACAACCTGTTTTAGCTTTGACCGTGTTGAATCTGTCCATTTATCGACTTTTGGATCAACTTGAGCGCATGTTTCAAGGAAGTCTTTCCAATCTTTAATAGAAATATTTTTCGTAAATGTCCGCCAGTACTCTCTGAGTGTTTTATCCATAAAGTCGCCAAGCAAACGGCTATGTTTAATAGAAGCCGCAAGGATAGCCTGAACAGCAATATCCATAGAACCTTTATCAACAATCTCCCACAATTTGGGTGTCATGAGAGACAAACGATTCTTTATCAGTCTTGCCTGGCGCATTGCCGTATCAGGTCTGTGCTTTTGCAAAACATTTTCAATTACAATAGCTTGATGCCATTCACCCGAATCAGCATTATTAAGGAGTAGACGGGCAATTTTTCGGCTTTCCCTGATAAGAAGAGAACCAGCGACAATTTCACCGTTATATATTATCTTATCATTAAATTTTTGCATAAATATCGTATGAGTTATCTCTATATTCGACGTTCAAAAAAATTTATTCTGCCGTTCAATTCATAAACATTTTATTTTGGGTGGCAACGGATGTGGTATGGCAGAATCAATATTTTCAAGCGCTTCCCAGCGAAGATAGGCTGCTTTGATTTCATCTTCCACTTCAGTGAGATGTGCCTGGGCACTTGCAATCTCTTCTTTTCCCTTTTTGTAAAACATGGGATCAGACATGATCGCATACAGTTCCTTTTGCTCAGCTTCAAAGGTGTCGATCTTAAGGGGCAGCTCTTTAAGTTCTCGCTTTTCCTTAAATCCTAACTTGCGCTCCTTCGGGCGACTGCTTTCAGGCCCGTGTTTACTGCAAGACTTTTTTGCCGGCAAACGCTCCTGTTTGGGCTGCGGTCTTTGAATCAGCCAGTCATCGTAGCCACCGGCATATTCGTTCACCTGGCCTTGACCCTCAAAGACCAGTGTGCTTGTAACCACATTGTTCAAAAAAGCCCGATCATGGCTTACAAGTAAAAGGGTTCCCTGGTACTCTAAAAGAAGTTTCTCTAAAAGTTCCAGGGTTTCCACATCGAGGTCGTTGGTGGGCTCATCCAGCACAAGAACATTGGCCGGCCTTGTAAAAAGCTTTGCCAGCAGCAGCCTGTTTTTTTCTCCCCCGGAAAGAACATGCACCGGCGTATGGCATCTCTCCGATGAAAAAAGAAAATCCTGAAGATAACTTATCACATGGCGCTTTTGGCCGTTAAAGATGATAAAATCGTTCCCCTGGCAGATATTCTCCTGGACGGTTTTGTGTGTATCTAATTGCGCCCTGAGCTGATCAAAATAGGCCACCTGAAGATGTGTGCCGTGGCGAACACGCCCTTCATGCGGAGAAATTTCTTTTAAAAGAATTTTTAACAGAGTTGTCTTGCCGACACCATTGGGGCCGATAATACCTACCTTGTCCCCGCGCATGATTACAGTGGCAAAATTCCGGATGATAGGGGTTGCGCCATACAGGAAACTGATATTCTTTGCTTCGATAACGAGCTTTCCGGTCCTTTCCGCTTCCTGAACCTGCATTCTGACATTACCGCTTTGCTTGCGACGCGCCCGAAAAGCTGCCCGCATCTTTTCCAGGGCTCTGACACGCCCTTCATTCCTGGTTCGGCGGGCCTTGATGCCCTGCCTGATCCAGGTTTCCTCCTTTGAAAGTTTTTTATCAAACACCCTGTTCCGGCTTTCTTCGGCTTCAAGGACAGCCTCTCTTCGTTCCAAATAGATTTCATAGCCACAGTTATAGGAAACAAGGCTGCCCCGATCCAGCTCCATGATCCGGTTGGCGATCTTTTTCAGAAAAGCACGGTCATGAGTAATAAAGAGCAGGGTTGTCACGTTGCGCAGAATAAATTCCTCCATCCATATGATGGAGTCAATGTCAAGATGGTTGGTCGGCTCGTCCAGCAGAAGAATGTCCGGCTGTCCGGCAAGGACACGGGCAAAAAGCGTGCGTCGTTTCATGCCTGCTGAAAGGTCTGCAAATTTTTTTTCAGGGTCGAGCCGGGTCCTGGACAGAATGCTTTCAACCTGCCTCAAAAGTTCCCATCCGTTGTCGGCATTCAACCTGTTTTGCAGTTTATCCCGCCTTTTTACAAGTCCGGGGAGATTTACAGTCTCAAGCTGCGTGCAGATTCTGTTGTACTCGGCCAGCGCCCTGCCCTTTGGACCCAGACCTTCGGCAACCACATCAAAGATCGTGCCGTCAAATCCCGTGGGCACATCCTGCTCCAGTACAGCCACAGTGGCTCCCTGCTGACGCCAGACATCACCGCTGTCAGGAAGAATTTCGCCAGCCAGAAGCTTCAGCAGGGTGGACTTGCCCACGCCGTTGCGACCCGTCAAGCAGACACGTTCCCCTTTTGCGATCTGAAACATTACCTTTTCAAGCAGGAGTGGATCACCAAATTCCCAGCACACGTCCCGCATGCCGATCAGCGCCATAATTAAATCCCCCTAATCAAACGTCCATCGCACTGGCACTTCTTCAACATAATGTCAACTTCGACTCCGAATGTTATATCCTGCCGATCCCCGCCCTGCATCAGTTAATCTCCCGTGACTTAAAAAACTCTATTTCCGGCCACTCTTCCATAAACGAAGCCCGCGACCCACAGCCTGTTCCGGCATTTCATAATAAACTCTTCCATTGAATAGTCTACCAGCCTTTTTCTTGTTAACGCCGCCCCACGACATTGACTGTATTGACCAACATCTGCGCGGGAGATGTCTGCCTGTAATGTTCGACATTTCATCCTATTTTTTCGGTCTTGATCCTCAATATCTCGTACCCTTTTTTCTTAAGCCGGTATTTCTGAAAACGACTTTTTGGCTTTTCGGGAATGGTAAGTTCAATCAAGCCGGCTTCGATTGCAGGTTTGAGATAATAATTTAATCAGTTGTCCTATAAGATTGACAATTTATTTTTGCTATGATGTTCTTTTCCTTCGGATCACTCATGGCGATCATCAATGTCAATGCAACAAGTGCGTTATCCGCCAGGCGTTTTGTTCCGTCAGATTTATAGAGCAAACCGTTCCGTTCCAGAAACCAAGTAAAGATAGCTGCCGCGATACGCTTGTTTCCATCTACAAACGAATGATTTTTCACAATGAAATAAAAAAGATGCGCTGCTTTTTCTTCGATACTCGGACAGAGGTCTTTGCCGTCAAAAGTCTGATAAATCGTATCCAGAGAGCTGCTGAACGAATTATCCTTTTTACGTCCAAACAGGGTGGAATCACTTAATCTTCCCTGCATTATTTTAATTGCACCCTTCGCTTCTTCATATGTAATTCGCTTTACTGCCCGCTCAGATATATGAGCTAATTCCAGCTTTCCATAATCGTACCGATCAAGTGTGTCCAGAGCATAGCTGAAATCACTAATAACCTTCAACAGTCCTTCAGATTCAGATGTGGAAATCAGTTTACGATCAATTATATTATCGATAAGGTTAATCGGTGTCAAGGAATCGGGTGCCAAAATCAGGTGTCAAAGCTTGAATTATGAATTATGACACATCAGTATGCAAAATCAATTCATAAAAAGATGTTGGAGCTGGCCGGTCTTGCGCATTAGCGCGAATTGAGCAGGGCATAGTAAGACGATTTTCTCGTCTGCATAGCGGTCAAACTGGGTTTTTTGTTTAAAATTGTAAGTTTAGTGCCTTCAAAAGCATCAAGGAACACCACTGTTATTTAGACAAAACAGTCTAAAATAGCATCAACATATTGACAAACCCGTCTTTTTTATTTATAGTTGATAAAACCTAAGTTGAGCGATTTTTTGCGAAGATATGTGTTGAGATCTTGATGCATAAGGATTTGCAAAAACCGCAGGCATACCCATTGATATGTAAAGGATTTTTGCGAAGCCTTGCCGTGAAGTGGCATCATATAAGCTTTTTACGAGACCATCAAAAACAGGATAATAAAATAATAATGGAACGTGACATTTACAGTTGGTTGAAAAACTGGGCTACCAACTTAAAGCGGGACACTTTTGATCCTCTATTTTGATTATCTTGGAACAACAATCGTGCAAGATTGTCGTAACGAGGCAAAATAGTTGGATAATAACGTCTTTAATTTCTCAAATTTTGGCTATATCTAACTTATTGAATTTACAAGGTGTCCCGCCTTACGTTGGTAGCCAAAAACTGGAAAAACGAAAAGAGACGAAAACCACTGATAATTAGCGGTGCACGACAGGTAGGCAAGACCTGGCTTGTTGAATATTTTGGGAAAAAAATTTTAAACAATTTATTGAAATCAATTTTGAATTTCAGCAACACTTTAAAACCTGTTTTTCAACACTGAATCCCTTTGAAATTGTAGAAAAAATTGAACTCACTTCCAGTGTCGATATAAACCAGGGAATAACTCTCCTTTTTCTTGATGAAATACAGGAATGCCCGCAAGCATTAAAAGCATTGCGCTACTTTTATGAAAAAATGCCTGAATTGCATGTTATTGCTGCAGGTTCTCTGCTTGAGTTTGTAATGGATGCTGAACAGATTTCTATCCCTGTTGGACGTGTTCAGAATATCTATCTGCCTCCTTTGTCATTTGGAGAATTCCTTACTGCATGCGGAGAACAAAAAATCAGGACCTATCTAAAAAACATTACAATTAGTAAACAGGTGCCTGAATCAGTGCCTGAATCAGTGCATATAAAATGCATTTCTCTTTTACGTAATTATCTGTATCTTGGAGGTATGCCGGAATCTATTGCTCTCTGGCTTGAATTAAAAAAATTTTCAAAGACAGATGAAATGCAACAAAATTTGTTGCAAAATTACCGGCATGATTTCGGCAAATACGGCAGACGTGTAAATATTTTTCTTATTGAAAAAATATTTAATCACGCCCCAGGCATGGTTGGCAGCAAGTTTAAATATTCACATATAGACAAACAGATCAACTCGAGAGACATAAAGAAATCTCTTGAACTGCTTATTAAAGCTCACATAATTCATAGAATTACAGCAACTTCCGGTTCAGGTCTTTCATTGCATGCTCATTGCAATGAAAAGGTTTTCAAAATTCTTTTTTTAGATGTAGGTCTTCTGCAGAATTCCATGGGTATAAACAAGGAAACATATATGTCAGATAATCTTCTGGCTGTTTATAAAGGGTCGGTTGCTGAACAGTATATAGGCCAGCAACTGCTTGCCCTGAAAAAACCGTTTGAAGAACCGTCTCTTTTTTTTTTACTGGCAACGTGAAACAAGGGGAACCGCAGCAGAAGTTGATTATCTTTGGCAAAAAGGTGAACAAATTCTGCCTGTTGAAATAAAAGCAGGTAAAACCGGTACGCTTAAAAGTCTCAGAATTTTCCTTTCTGAAAAAAAAGTGTCGTTTGGAATCAGATTTTCTCTTCATCCCTTATCATATACCGACTCAATATCAGACGAAATCTGATATGAATTTCGGACAATTCTCAATCATTTTTCTTAATTGAATTCTATAACTTATTTAATTTAAATGCTTTTCCAAATCTGAAATTGTGCGTATAGCTTGAAACTCTATCATGCTAAATGCACAGTATTTTAATGGTAACCATATCTATAATTTTCTCGTTCTCCCGCACACCAAATAACCTAACTCCTTTAAAAAATAGATTAAATATCGCTCTAAGTCAACTCCAGTTTTGAGGCCAAAACCAATTCTTTTATAACGTTTTCTGTATTTTGTTTGCAGTTCGGATAAGCGTTTTGACAAAAATCCCATATCTACTTTAAATCATTATATTTTTCATCATTAACCCTCTTTTGTTATTCTAATCCCAAATGTGCGATCAGCTTGATTAAAAAATGCTTGACATGGTGCTTTCAGCATGATAGTAAACAGACATGATTTTATCAGGAAAATCCATAAAATATTTTCAATCTCTTCAATCTCGCATTTTACAAACAATGGATAGGCATCAAGCCAAAACACCATATCTTGTTAAGGGTGACAACTTTTTAAAAAAATATGAGTGCCTCCGCAGTGTTTGGGCACAAGGCTCATCCATTAAATGGGCTTGCGCGAACTTTAATATCCCACGATCTTCTTTTCATGAAGCGGAAAAAAGTTTTATCCAATACGGGTTGCCGGGCTTGTTATCTTTTTCAAACAATTCCAAACAGTTTCCTGACTTAGAGCAACTATCGCTTTTGGTTAAAAAAAGTCGCCCATCACTTTCATATACAGCTATCCATCGTATTGCTCAGGCAGTACCAATTGTTAAAAGAGGTTCCACTTCGAAATTGGTTTCAAAAATTTTACAGTCTCATGGCTATGGAATTTCTAATATGAAAGATGATTTTGACTTTTGGGGAAGAATCCAAAGAACTCTTGATCTATGGTCCATTCTTTTGAAAACGTCTGTTAATGGCCGTGATAAGAAAAACCGAAAAGATACTTTTTTGATTGATCAAGACCCCTGTCACAAACGTTTCGAACTGCTCAGAGAACTATTTTTTAATCCCAAATCCACTCCTGAAGAAGTTTGCTTTCGATTTGGCATCTCCATGCCTACGTATTATCGTTTGGTTGCTGATTATAAACTTTATGGGCAATGGGCAGTTATTCCCGCGCTTTCACCCGGAAAACAAAGTCTTTCTGCAAAGTTACAATTAGCAATTATCCTGGAAAAACTAAAGCACCCAAAATGGTCTCCGGAAACTATTATAAAAACACACCGACTAAATGTTTCTCGATTTGCTGTTTTTCGCGTAATCAAACGCTGGGCTTTGGAAAACAAAGATCGTATACCTATTGCTTTAGACGAATATTTGGATAAAGAGACGCCGCCATCTAAGCCATTTCAGCCTTTGAAAAGCGCTTATCACCTTCTATCGGAGAAAAGCATTCTTGATACGAGAAGGATAAATCGGCATTTTGAATTGATTTGCAATAAAATGAAGACTCATCCTTTTCACATCTGCGATCCAGGTCCTTTGTTATTAGCTCCATTTGTAAATGATTTGGGCGTGATTCAAGCTTTTGAAACCCACGGGCCCATCAAGTTGAGAGGAAAAGAAATCTCCAATTTAGCTTTGTTGAATGTTTTTAGGATTCTTGCGGGTTACCGTCGCATCAGTCATTTAAGTAATAACCGGGATCGAACAGTAGCTCTATCCAGTGGGATTGGGATGTTTGGCTCAACTTCCAAATATTACGAGGATACGATTGCCTTTGAATTTGATCAACTTCACAGACTTAGATGTGATCTGGTGGCGCGGGCTAAGGAATTAGGACTTATTGAGGGGTTACAGATCGGCTTTGATTTTCATCTTAAAGAATTTTATGGGAATCATTCCAAAGAAAAGCAAATCGGCAAGGGACCGGATAAAGCCGGTAACATGGTGCCCGGGTTTCGTCCTCACGTTGCCTGGGATCTTGCGACGAATGCCATCATCAATATAGCCTATTTTCAGGGAGGTACTCGCTCTCCTCGAATAATCCAACAATTTTGTGAGCAAAATATTTTTCCAATCTTAGATCCTTTAACCGTGCAAGAACTTTACATGGATTCAGAATATACCAAGGAAGGAGATTTTCACTACTTCAAAGAAGTTTCCTGCAGAAATGGACAAATCTACATCTGTCTGAGAAAAAACAAACAAATTCTTAAATTTATCCAACCTGCACTGGATGATAATAAAGAGTGGCAACCCTATGATCAAGAAGATGAATTCAGGGCAATACAAGTCAAACTACCCAAGACCGGGCTTGCCATGAAAATAATTATTCTTAGAGATCAAGAGAAGAAGGAAAACATTCGGTGCTTTGGCACTACCAACGTACAACTTTCCTCAAAAGACATCCTTCGCAAATATCGATTTCGTTGGATTATAGAAAATGGAATCAAAGATCTTGTTGCCAGTTATTATCTGGATGAAATCTTTGGGCTTGCTCCTGAAAAGGTTGAGTTTGAGTTTTATTGTGTTATGGTTGCCAGGCTTGCTTATGAATATTTTCTAAAAGAGTTGGGTGGTAAGTATTATAACAGTGTAAACGGTAACAAAATTACTCTTCAGAAAATGCGTAATCTTTTATTTGAGAAAAGGAACTGCACGATTGAACAGGACCACGCAGGCAACCTGATATTGACTTTACTGGACCGGCAAAAAAAGGGGACTATTGAAGATCACGTATCTAAAATGCTTTTATCCTTAAAAGAAAAAGGTAAAAACAAGGTTTTATGGTGGAATAATCGCAGCATTTTTTTATGCGCAAAAAATCAGTATCAATTTTTGCAAACTGTCCAGTGAAAGAGACCGGGAAATGTCCACCAGCCTATAGCGATTTCGTCTGAATATTATCAATACCACTTTATGCCATTGAAGCCATGCCCGGCCTTATTGATCAAGTAATTTCCGACGATAAATGCTGATGAGATAGGACTCCTTTTGCAATCCTACTGTAGAATACCTTTTTAAAGGTTTTATCGACACGAATTTTTTTTGGCTGATGTATTCAAATTGGTTGTTACGTTCTTCCCTTTTTTTCTTTGTAATTGGTTTGCCTCCACTTGAAATGGACTTAAGGAACGGGGACGAAATAACTTCCCCAACTCATCTAAAAAATTGGCTTTATTTACGAGTCTCTTTTGAGAGACAGAGTGTTTATTCAAAATTCGGGAATTGTTTTCATCAAAATATCAAAAAATGCGAAAAATCGTGATTTTGAGGCAAACCTCTCCTGTATTGTTTCGGATAGAGTTCGATGTTTAATATTTCTTGAATCAAGCTTTTAGTGGAATTGCCCTATAGTTCCATTTCCCCAACTCCTCATCAAAGACTATTCGCATTGTTTCTTTAAAATTAGCAGCAACTTTTCTTCCTGTTTGATAAACACTTTTAATAATATTCGCTGTAACAGTTAAACCCGTTTTTGTAGTTGTGGTCTCTATCAAGTCTTTGACAAGCTCATGACTTTTAAAAATAACACCCTTTAATGCTCTGGTAATATGGCAAAACAATCTATGTTCTATTGGATTCCATTTTGATGCGTATGACGGATAATGAGCAATTCTGATTTCTATTCCAATCTCATCGGCAAGCTTTTGTATATCCGCTTTAAAAAGATAATGACGATATGAATTACTTCCTCCGGAATCACAAAGCAGTAAAATGGAAGTGGCATCAAGATAGTGATGTCGTCCTTCATTATACCACCACTGCCTTATTGAATCACATGCAAACTCACCGGTGTCTTTGCTAGTTCCAATGTTAACATACGCTGTATTCCTCACAACATCATAAATCCCGTGAGGAATAACAATTCCATCAGCAAGGTGAGGAAAATCATGGTCAAATACCTTTTGAACTTCTGTTGTGTAAACCATTCCATCACGGTATAAATTTCCCAACAACTCCTTCTTTTTTGTATCAACGCTTATTATTGGATTGCCGGCAGCCTGATACTCAGCTCTCAGTCTTGCGATAATCTCGAACTGCTCGTTGCGGTATTTACAGGTTCCTATACCAATTACCTTTTGAGCTTTACGCTTCACATAGCCATGCTTTTTGAAAAGCTGTTTGACTATTTTTCTACTTACATCAATTCCTTTTTCTTTGAGCTTGTCGGCAATTTGCTCGTGGGTCAAATGTGTCCATCTAACCTTTTCATTCATTGGATCACCAGCCGTATAAAAAAATATCATTTCCAAAAAGTTTACATCAAGGTCAGCAATGCTCTCCAAACTCGTTCTTCTTCCACCACCCGTTGTTCTAATCCTATCTTTTTTAATCAATTCAGGATTATTAAGTTCCAATAGTCCTCGCAATATCGTCTTTCTATCACAACCCAGAACTCTCGAAATATAACTGATACCGCCATAACCTAATTTTAAGGCTTCAGTCGCGGCATAAAGTCTTCTATCTTTTTCTGAGTAAAGGGTGTATACTAAAATTATTTTTCGTTCTATTGAACGATCGTATTGGAATATTTTGTTGCTTGATTTCTTTTGAACCTGACCTTTATCCGAGTGACAAGACATAGCGAAAATTCCTTTCTTGATAAAGTAATATCCGCTATACAAGCATTTTGTAACTAATTTGTCTATAAATTTCTTCAGAAATTTGTTTTTTTTATTTTTTATTTTTTAGTTAATATTCTATTCAACCGTTGTACCTGATGGGTCAGTTGGGGAAGTTATTTCGTCCCCGTTCCCAAGTATTAAATCACCGCCATTCCGGTTCAAAAATGCGCAGATACTTTCGAAAACATCTTTGTTCAGCTTATTCCGGCATTCTTTAAATTCGATGGAAATGCCTTCTCCTTTACGGATCAGTTTTTTTATTCCGGCTTTGTTCATTTTTTCTTAGTTTTCCTTGATCAGTTAGCTTCCTTGATCACCGCCTGATTACCCATATCCCGCACCCAGTCATCCGACAGCCAAGCCGCTTCCATAAAACGACTGATTCG
>Ga0255420_10089_pt1 | contig 18623 bp, 16 predicted proteins | sample ANMaggSeSYBR02I3_FD_182630 | JGI IMG/M metagenome (GOLD analysis project Ga0255420, IMG submission 182630) | Sediment cell enrichment communities from methane seep in Santa Monica Basin, California, United Staets - ANME aggregate JGI... | ecosystem: Environmental > Aquatic > Marine > Cold seeps >...
ACTTTTCAAATCTTTGTGATATTCAGTTATCAAGTCGCTCTCAAGATTTCTGATAAAATGCACCTGACATATCTGTTGAGGTCTATTTGGAAAAATCTTTGAACTGCTCAACGCAAGACCTTTTGCCATATCTCGAACTATAACAAGAGGTGAGCCATATTTTTTTTTAAAACTTGATAGGAGCGGACTTACATACTCTTCAGCTTCGGAGGGTATTAGATCCGCATCGAGCACAATGTTATCCAGTCCTTCTTGCAGCACAAAAACAACTCTTCCACCCGCCCTGTGAGTTCCATCCATGTGGAGAATCATGCATCCTTTTCGCTCAATCAATGTCTTTATTTTCTCGTGCACACTTTTATGAAGTTGCTTGAAAAGCAAAAGGAAGTCAAGACTCCGGTTCGATATTGTTCCTGTTGAGATGTGTATTCCTTTTGTAATGAGGAATGCATGTACTTCATGACGTTTCATGCCCAAACGCCAGCGAAGTAGTCCAATTAGTATGATTACATTAAGGTCAGTTTCGCATTTTGGTATAAGCGGTGCTTCCGTGACATCTTGAATTGAGATGCATTCGTCTGGGTGATCTTCACAGGACAGAACTTTTACTTTGGCAGTTTTCGTTCCATGGAGGGTCGTTATTGGTCGTGTGTATGTGTAGGCGACTGTAAATTTTCGATTGCAGATTGCGCATCGGTCTTTCTTTTTCTCGGAAATACTAAATGAAGGCGAGTTTTTTTTGTGTCAAGATTGTGTCGAATGACAATTTCTTTGATTTCTTTACGCTCTATGGATTTCCCCATTCCATCGAGCATATGATAAACGTCATCAGCAGAGAGGATATCACTAAGAAGTAGTTGAGCCAAATATCCAAAATGAACTTTTTCAATATTGAATGAACTTGGTTCGGGAAGATTGTTTGGGTCGCTCCCCAAATATCTTACATGATGTTGAATTACTTTTTTTCCTTGTCGTTCATTCCATACTTCAGCATATCTGATTTTATCGCCTTGCTTGATTTTGCGAATGAATGTTTTATGTTCAGTCATGGTTGTAGTGTATATACACTACATACATGTTAACCTTTTCTTATTGGATTGTGGAACAATTTTGTGGCACTGAGTAAGCTTTTCGAGCCAAAAATAGATGGAGAAATTTACGAAGTTGCAAGCCTAACTTGACGCCATGGTAATATTTCAGATGCCAAGACAGCAGCCTATGTGATCGAAATGATCGACAAGCTTATTCATACCATTAAGATCGACCTGGAACCTCTGTACACCGAAGCCGAAAATGTAGAGGGGCATCTTACTAGCTTAAGGAAAGAGACCGCTAAACCTGCAGAAGACCACTACGGGATGTATAGGTAACTTATCCGGCGAGGCCCGGAATGGAAACAATTATTTACCAGATTGCTATTTATTCACTCTAACCATGAATGAAATTAATCCCTGGGAATCATCATCCATAGACGATTACCAGAAACTCTTTGACGAATTTGGCATATCCCGCTTCGATGAACTGCTACCCCGTATCAAGCATCCCCATCGCTTTATGCGCCGCGGTATAATCTTCGGACACCGCAGTTACGATTCTATTTTAGATGCCATGAACTCCAAAAAACCATTCAGTGCAATGAGCGGGTTCATGCCTTCAGGCTGCATCCACCTGGGCCATAAAATGGTTATGGAGGAGATAATATGGCACCAGCAGCAGGGCGGTACCGTGTTCATGGCAGTGGCCGACATGGAGGCACATAGCGTAAGGGGAATCTCATGGGAGATGTGCAAACACTTCGGTGTTGAGGAATATATCTTAAGCCTCATAGCCCTGGGTTTCGAACCAGAAGGCGGGCGAATCTATTTCCAGTCCACCAGCCCACAGGTGCGCGACTTGGCCTTTGAACTCGGTGTTAAGGCCAATTTTTCTGAACTTAGCGCCATCTACGGGTTCAACGGCGAGACCAATATAGCACATATGGTCTCGGCCACGATGCAGAGTGCCGATATCCTGCATCCCCAGCTTCAGGAGTTCGGTGGCCCACGCCCGGTTGTAATACCAGTGGGTGCGGACCAGGACCCACATATCAGGCTGACCAGGGGACTGGCTGATAAGATGAACATGTTCCATGTGTTCCAGACTGACGGCGTGGTCAAGATATACTCCAAATCAGCACCTGAAAAAGCGTTCAAGACCCTGGCCAAGCGGCTGGCAGTAGATTTTGATAAGGATGATATCAAGATGTTCGAAGGACATATCGATGTGAAAGGCAATATAGAACATGTGCAGGATGCTGTCAGGGACGTTGAACTGCTGGTTGGAGGCTATGCCTTCATGCCGCCGGCATCTACGTACCACAAATTCATGACCGGACTGCAGGGCGGCAAGATGAGCAGCAGCATCCCGGACAGCATCATTGCCCTCACCGAAGAGCCAAAATCAGCTGCAAAAAAGATCATGCGTGCCAAGACCGGTGGCCGGGTGACGCTGGAAGAGCAAAAGGAGCACGGCGGCGTGCCTGATGAGTGTACGGTGTATGAACTGATGCTGTACCATCTGGTTGAGGACGATAACGAGGTGCTTGAGATCAGGAAAGAGTGTATGTCAGGGGACCTGATGTGCGGTACCTGCAAGAAACAGGCTGCGGGTCTCATGGAAGAGTTCCTGACCGACCACCAAATTAAGCGTGAGGCTGCAAAGGAGCGACTGCCCGAGTTCGGGATCGATTACAAGTTCTGATAATCCTGCCTATATATTTTATTCATAAGTCCGTTCAGTGTGTTGAACGAGCGTGTGGTTACCATTATCTCTTTTCCAAAAAGGTGGTATAGTACTGCCTGTATCCGCAGTCCTACCTCTGCATAATGGATACCGGTCTTCTCAAAGATTATGTTATCTGCTCTGTAAAGGTCTATGATATGCAGGTTATCATCTTCGATATCCATCAACAGGCTTCGCATCTCCTCCACTGTTATGCGGTTCTGGCCGAACATGTTCAAGCCCCTGATAAAAGCAATTCCGAGTTGTGCCATGTTACTTCATCAAAGGCCCACATTACTTAGTTGTATTGGAATGCAAGCCGTGCCTTATTAATCTATTCCGGATGAAATGGATCATGGCAAAAAAGATTAGCCACAGAGGACACATAAGTTCGCAGAGGTTCGTTATTTCTCTGCGTTCTTCTGCGCTCTTAGCGGTTTTTCGAATCGCTCCGGAAAATAATAAAAAGATTCACATTCAAAATCGACAACTTTTTAACCCATTTGACCTATAGATCATCTGATCTAAAATGCTGGACTACCTGTATCCTATTACCCAGAGAAAAATATTTGTAAACCGTTCACGAGAACTTGCGCATATCGAACACGCAGAAAGACAACTGCTGGCAGAGCACCCAAAAAACATTTCTTTATTCGGGCTGCGAAGGATCGGTAAAACGCTGCTCATCAAAGAATCAATGCGCCATATACTTATTAAAAAGCAGACCGTGCCTGTGTATATGAATCTGGAAGAAATCGTATCCTCTCCGGATTTTTTTGTGGTTAAGTATGCTGGTTATCTCGCATACTGGCTTAATGAAAACGGTTCAAATCCAGCTGATGAATATCTTGAATTGACATCGTTGATGTCAAAAGCAGGCGAGTCCGGCTGCAAATCTCTGTTTGATACCGTCTTAAAGATCAATACAGAATTTGGCAAAACCTTTCGTGACCATAATTACCTGTTAAACCTTGCATTCAATTTGCCTGAAAAGATAGCCATGGAACTGGATATCAAAATGATGATCTTTCTTGACGAATTTCAGGTACTTGATATTCTCTCATCAAGCCCACAGGTGAAAAATCCTTTTTCGCTTTTTAGAAATGCGGTAGAAAACCAGAACAGTACTGCATATGTTGTTGCCGGTTCAATGATAAGCAAGATGGAACAGATCCTACTCTCACATAAAGAGCCGCTGTTTTTGCAGTTTGACACAACCAAACTTGAATATTTTACACGAGAGGATACTTACGAGCTTGCTAAAAAACTGATCACGACGGACTCAGGTGACGGCGTTTCAAAAGATATCCTTGAAGAGATCTACCGCCATTCACGTGGTCATCCCTTCTACACTACTGCCCTGTGCGAGCGAATAAACTATTATGTAGAAGAATATGAAGATGGACTGAACAAAGAGTTAGTCACGCAGGCGTTTCTTTTCGAACTGCTTTCATCCGGCGGGCGGATCCATGAGTTTTGCAGATACATGTACGACATTTCCCTGGAGCGCGCACGCGGCTATGGAATGCTTAAAACTGTTCTGTTGGCCCTTGCAGAACATGATGGGCTGACATTGTCAGAAACGTCGAGGACTATCGGACGCAAGCCCGCGTCAACAAGCAAGTACCTTAAATGGCTGGTAGAAGTGGACCTGATACGCAAAAAGGATAATAGATATTATTTCGTTGATCCGGTTCTTTGTGCATGGGTCGGTTTTACTGAAAAAGGAATCGAGATCGAAGAAGTACCGCAGAAAATGGTGCTGGAGAATTTGGTATCAAAGCTTGAGGAAAAATATCTCCGTCTATCAACTGAACTTGGAGTTGCAAAGGAATCACAGATTCGCGAGATCATGTCCGGGTTTGGGAATCAGGAGATTGACAGGCGGTTGTTTGGACTGGAAGGAGATACGAATATCAGGCTTTCGGAGTTTGATACGATATCCGATTACCATAATGCCGACGGTCAGATCGAGATCGATATTCTTGCAGAAGGTCTGGAAAACTGGGCGGTAGAAGTCAAATGGAAGAACAAAACGTCAACTATCAAGGATGTGAAGCGATTTTTTGTTAATATGGAGAAAATTGCTGAAGATATGCCGAAAAAGAAGGCATATCAGTTATGGTTCATCTCTAAAAACGGGTTTACAAAATCTGCACTGAATTTTTGCAGGACGAATGATATAATGACAAGTTCAAAAAATGATGTGGAGGAGATTGTGAAAAGGACGCAATAAAGTCAATTTTCAAAATTGATTGTATTTTATCTTAATAACTATACCCTGCAATACTGCTGCGATTGGGTGTGCCGTCGCAACTTTTGACTTTCTCACCTTTTAAAACTTCAGCTTTTTCAGTTTATCAATGTTTTCCATTATTCTCTGGGTATCTTCTTTGGTCTGTTTTTCGAGATACTCAACAATTGTACCCATTGAAACAGCAAGCTTATAGACTTTCATCGGCCTGCCCTTACCTTCTTTCTTGATCTCTCTTTCATTCAGCCATCCGAAATTCTTTAACTCCTTCACGGCAATACTAACTTCTGGCTGCCTGAGTTGGGAACCAAATTCCAGGTCTTTTGAAGTTGCTTCATCAACATTGGAAAGAAACGCAATAGTTGAAGCCACATTCCTTGACAGATTTAAATTCCGTAAAATATCAATTAACTCCAGATCAGTATCATCAAAAACTTTTACTTCAGAGGATCTCATATATTACATCACCTAATGTGTTATTTCTTATTTATTTAATAATATAAATAGTTAATTCTAATAAATAATATTTAAATTAAGTCACTATTAATATGGATTTATAATTTTAAATGAACCACTGTCCCTGGTTATTGTTTAATATCATACTGTAATTATTATAGTTTTGAGTATATGGCTGCTATTTCACATATCTTATTTACAATGAACTCAATTTCATATACAATACAGGGATACTTATGAAAGACACATCTGTCAGCAACAGGATGCAGGAATACTTTGACGAACTAGAGGAAACGCTCCAGTGCGAAATTGATATTGCCTCAAAGGCCAGGAAAAAAGGGCTTGAGCCAAAACCATATATCGAAATTCCACTTGCCAAGGACCTGGCTGACAGGGTTGAGAAACTTATGGAGATAGAAGGTGTTGCACCATGCATCAGGGAACTGGAAACAAAAATGAGCAGGGAAGCAGCAGCTCTCCAGATAAGCGTGGATGTGGCTACAGGAAAGGTACAATCATTCGATTCCGAGACCGAGGCCATTGATGCTGCTGTCAGGGTGGCTGTGGCAGTGCTTACAGAAGGTGTGGTAGCGGCTCCGATCGAAGGTATCGAGCGGGTCGATGTGGACGATAATACAGATGGTTCGCAGTTCATCAGGGTTTATTATGCAGGTCCGATCAGGAGCGCTGGCGGTACGGCACAGGCACTTTCAGTCCTGGTGGCTGATGTTGTAAGGCAGAATATGGGTATTGACCGGTATAAGCCCGGTAAGGAAGAAGTTGAGCGGTATGTGGAGGAGGTACTGCTATACAGGCGCGTGGCTAACCTGCAATATACACCCAGTGAAGAGGAAATCAGGCTTATAGTGGAGAACTGTCCCATATGCATTGACGGTGAACCCACCGAGGATGCTGAAGTGGAAGGGCACAGGGACCTGCCCCGGGTACCCACTAATCGCGTAAGAGGTGGGATGTGCCTGGTACTGGCCGAAGGGCTGGCACTGAAAGCGCCCAAGATTAAAAAGCACGTAAATGCACTCAAACTGGACGGCTGGGACTGGCTTGACCAGTTCATTGCCGGGGTCAGGAAAGATGATGAAGACGAACAGGAAAATGATAATGACGAGTCGGTTAAGGTCAAGCCCAAGGATAAATACCTGCAGGACATCATTGCCGGCCGGCCTGTGTTCTCATATCCTTCCAGGCCCGGCGGTTTCAGGTTAAGGTACGGGCGCAGCCGGAACACCTGTTTTGCAGCCGGAGGCGTAAGTCCGGCAACCATGGTATTAATGGATGATTTTCTTGCACCCGGCACCCAGATGAAAGTTGAAAGACCAGGCAAAGCCCTTGGAATAGCGCCTGTGGACAGCCTGGAAGGTCCCACTGTACGGTTGTTCAATGGCAGGGTCGTGCGAGTGGATTCCATTGACGAAGCAAGGAATATAAGGGATTCGGTATCCAGTATCCTTGATATCGGGGAATTGCTGATCAACTACGGTGATTTCCTGGAAAATAACCATATTCTGATCCCTTCATCGTATTGTTTTGAATGGTGGGTCCAGGAATTGCACACTAACGCCGGCAAGATGGGTAAAGATGTGCCATATGATGATCCACAGTTGACCAAACCCGGCGGCCAGACCGCACTGGAGTTGTGTGATACGTTCGCTGTTCCACTCCATCCCCGCTACACTTACCTTTGGCACGATGTTACTTCAGGAGAAATAATCACACTTTCAAAATACGTTGAACAAAATGGAAAGTTCGATGGTGAACTGCTGTCAATTCCTGCTGACGATACAATAAAGCAGATACTGGAAACACTGCTTGTCCAGCACAGTATCAGTGATCATCACATTGAAATCGAACAGGCAGCACCGCTGGTCAGGTGCCTTGGGCTTGATGGTTCACTACAAAGACTAAGGAGCGCCTCACAGGATGATTTTCCTGACCCCATGGAGCTGGTAAACCACCTTGCCCAATTGACAATCAGGGTACGGGCACCCTACAGGATAGGAGCGCGTATGGGGCGGCCGGAAAAATCTAACAGGCGGGAGATGAAACCGGCACCGAATGTTTTGTTCCCTGTAGGTGAAGCAGGCGGACGGACCCGGTCCCTCATCAATGCTAAAAATTACTCCAGGTCGTTCAAGGAAAAGGTGGGCGTCTATGAGATCGAAGTAGACTGTCGGGCATGTACCCAGTGCGGTACAGTGACATTCAGGAACTTTTGTCCTGACTGCAACAGTCCGACCCTGCCAAAGCTGCACTGTCCTGTATGTAATATCGAGACAAATGAACCGGAATGTCCCAAATGCCACAAGGAGACTACGTCGGCTGATAAGCTGACAATTAATTTCAAGGAAGAGTATAAACGGGCCTTCGAGAACCTGGGTGTACGGGACAATCTTGATACTTTCAAGGGTGTCCAGGGACTGATATCCAAACACAAAACACCTGAACCCATTGAAAAGGGAATACTACGCGCCAGACATGGTGTGGTGACCTTCAAGGATGGAACGGTGCGTTATGATATGTCAGATATGCCTTTGACCCATGTCAGGCCTGATGAGATTGGTGTAAGCGTAGAGAATATGCACCGACTGGGATATACTGTTGACACATATGGAGCAGACCTGGTGGATGTATCGCAGGTAGTTGAACTGAAGGTGCAGGATATTATTGTTTCCCATCACTGTGCCGAATACCTGCTAAAGACAGCCAATTTCATTGACGACCTGCTCGTCAGGTATTACAGCCTTGAACCATACTATAAGGCAGGATCGGAGGAGGACCTTATTGGAACCATGGTCATAGGGCTTGCACCTCATACCTCTGCCGGTGTACTTGGCCGGGTTATAGGGTTTACCGGTGCCTCGGTGGGTTATGCCCATCCCTTTTTCCATGCTGCCAAGCGGCGCAACTGTGATGGTGATGAGGATTGTGTCATGCTGCTGCTGGACGGGTTCCTGAACTTCTCACGTTCATACCTGCCTGATAAACGGGGGGGCCAGATGGATGCACCGCTTGTGCTTACTACGCACATCGACCCAAAGGAGGTGGATAAGGAGGCACATAATATCGACCTGTTGTACAGGTATCCGCTGGAATTCTATGAGGCCACCCTGGATTATGCCAATCCCAAAGACCTGGAAAATATCATTGAAACAGTGAGCAACAGGCTGGGCACGCCTGGACAGTATGAGGGCTGGGGTTTTACCCATGATATTTCTGATATTGCTATGGGACCGGCCAACAGTGCATACAAGACCCTGGGTACTATGATCGAAAAGATGACGGCCCAGCTTGAACTTGCACGTAAGATAAGGGCAGTGGATGAGCAAGACGTGGCGGAAAGGGTTATCAAATCACATTTCCTGCCTGACCTGATTGGCAACCTGAGGGCCTTTTCCCGCCAGCAGGTCAGGTGTGTGAAGTGTAACAGGAAGTTCAGGCGAACGCCGTTGAAAGGAGTATGTCCGAAATGCAACGGTAAGATCGTACTTACTGTACATGAGGGGTCTGTCAAGAAGTATATGGATGTTTCACTTAAGATAGCTGAAGAGTACGAAGTAAGTGATTACACTAAACAGAGGCTTGAACTGATTAATCTTGAGATCAAGTCCCTGTTCGAGAGTGATGTTTCAAAACAGATGGGTCTGGCAGATTTTATGTGATGTCTGTGGTTCAAAGGTCATTGGCATCTGCGAATTTTATCAATGCTTCTCCCAGTTGCCTTGTATATTTTGGGTTCAGGTTGAACCTGCTTTTTTTCTGGCCGCTGCGTTCTTTTGCGATCTCTACATATTCTTTATCAAATTTCTCGCTTGTTGCCAGGGTTATGGTCATATACCACCCTGCTTTCATTTTTATTTCAAGGTAATCCTTGGCATCGTCATTGGATGTGTCTGTCATTTCATTGTCCTCTCATATCTCTTATTTTACAATAAGGTCGGTAGTGAAGGTCAATATTCTATGTCCTGCCTAATAAAGACTATTGTACCGGGGATGATTAGTACCATGGCTGCCAGGAGATGGGAAGTCCGGACCGGTTCAATAATGTGATGGTGGTGGTGAATTTGAATATATTTCCTGTGAGGTGGTAGAGACTTTTTATAATTACCAAATCGTTACTTAAGTATTTCGCAAACTATATATAATATGGCATGTCCAAAACAATTAAAAAGTCTCATTTAAGGAGGCGTTAACTTCCAATAGTGTTGCTTAACTACCTATCCACTGGAAGGGGTGCACTCCATATCAAAAGAATTAAAATCAGGCCTTAGAGGGATTGAAACTTGCCACACATGAAGCGTTATTTGTGACTGTGGATAGTTAAAACCAGAGATTAGGGGGATCGAAATAAAATCATTAACAAATGATGTATCCAGGCAGTTGCTCACCGAGGGGCATCTGGCTGCCACGCCGGGAAGCGCCTTCGAACCTAACGGCATAGGCTTTATCAGGATTTCCTATGCCACCATACAGGAGCGAATACAGGTCGCACCGGGGAGGAACGAGCAGGCACTGACAGGATAATTAGTACGTTATAATTATAATTACAGGAAACATCCCGTATTCCAGCATTTGAAAATACCCAACTTATTTCCCCAACTTACTCCGTACAAACTCCAGCACACACTTCATATTTTCCTTCATAGTATTCCCAATCTCAGTCACCGAATCCTCCACCACATTTTCCTCCTTCCCAATATGTATATGCCGTGGATACGTAGAAACCTGCCGGTGATGTGGCGCCGTATCTATCCTGACAATTTCATCTTCAAGCTGCCAGTGAAATGAGTATTTAGAATCAACAGGATACCTAATATCCATAAATGAGCCATCGATAAAAAGGAGCCTTACCTTATCGCTAAAAATAATCGGAGCCTCGCTTATTATATCTAAAAAATCCTCCTCTGCGCATCTGGCAATAACAATCAGCCTGTGCATCATATTCTCATTACCAGATCATCAAGTAAATTTTTAAGGTCCTTTATATTCTGTTCATAGGAAAGAGCTGAAAGGTAATCCTCATATGCCGGATGCTCCCCCATCTTACTTTGCTCAATCATTATTTCAATATCTTCAGGACTTTTTGCATTATATTTCTTTAATATATTCTGTAAAGATTCCTTTTGCTCTGACATTTTTGATAATGTAAGAAAAGTCTCTGTTTCAATACCCTGTAAATGCGGGCTTATTGTTGATACAGGGGATGCTTCAGATGCAATCATTTTCTACCTCTTAACTGACAATTAGTAAGTGTCAGTATATAAATGATGCATATATTGGAGAGTTTAAGAAAGTTTGTGACATTTCAATTTATTCTGGATTTATTCAAAAGTCGCAGGAAAATAGTCCACAAGTATAAATCATATCATGATTGTTTTCATTATCGTGCGAAGTAAAATCACCATTCAAAAACTGTCAGGCGGTCCGTTATTTTATGATTACCAGTACGGCATAGCATCTATGCTGTATTCCCATCTTGCTGCGGCAAATATTACTCTGGCAAATACGATCCATAGTCATCAGGGATTCAAGTTCTATACGTTTTCAAACCTGGTCATCGAAGATTGGATCCCGGATAAAGAAGGCTTGAATTTCACAAAGGCCCACTTTTTCCTTTCCTCGCCCGATCCTGAATTCATACGAAGTTTTACAGAGGGACTGCTGCTTGGGCCTGAATTTTTCCTTGGTAAAAAGAAGAAGGTTGATTTTATTATCGAGCGCGTTGAGATCCTTCCACTGCGTGAGTTTTCGGATACCTGTACCTTCAAAACCCTGTCACCTGTGTATGTCAAGACTATGAGAAAACGTGATGGTAAGCTGGTCGAGGTGACCTGTACCCGAAGGATGCAAAGTTCTATGAGAACCTGCATACAAACCTGACCGCCCGTTATGAGGATTTCTACGGTCACCCTGTCGAACATGAGCATTTTGAGGTTGTGGATGTGAAGGACTTCAAACCCAAGCGGATATCGGTTGGCAACTCTTTTCGGCGGTGCAGTTTGGTGAGGATGTCGGTTGAGGCGAGCCCCGAGCTTATCGGGTTTGCGTATGATGCAGGGCTGGGCGAAAAGAATGCTATGGGGTTCGGGTGTATGGATGTGGTATGAGCAGGGAGCTCATGGATTTTTTAGCTATCCCGGATCGTTACTTCTTCCATGTGCCTGTTAAGGAGTTCTACTTCATGCTGTTTGGCAAATTTGAGTGCAGACTGCGTATATCCCGACTTTGAGATGAATATTACCCGTTTCTTTTGTGTCCTGAATTCGGAGCTGCTGATCTTTTGTATCAGGTTGTCAATGTCTTTGTAGCTGCTTTTCTTATTTCGCCATTTGATCTCAAAAATATATGCCGTTTTGCCATCTGAGCCTACCAGGTCGAATTCGATGTTATCTTCCAGATACTTTTCAAGTTCGATGTTATACAATGCTTCAAGTTTGTATTTTATTTCATATTCTTTGGCAATTCCAAGCTCTGTCGAGACCCTCTGGTATTTTTCCTCCAGGTTTGCCAGTAGGTGTTCTGCCGCTTTCCCTGACGTGATCTCCGCACCGAGGCCCAGATATTTGTGATTGATCCAGAAGGCAAACAGCGGGTCTCGTATGTGGTATGTGCTGTCTTTGCGGAATATGAGGTCTGTTCTCAGGAGGGCTTTGAGGTAATTTGATATTTCTCCGGTCGGTTTTTTTATATGCCTTGCAATTGTTGCCAGGGTTGCAGGATCTTGTGATAACAGGAAAAGTATGGTCTTGTACCTGTCTTTGTTCCTGAATTTTGCAAGGGATACATCAAGGATGTATTCGAAATGCTCATTGATGGAGCCTGTATCTGCGAATATTTCGTTTATTATGCAGTAATTTACCTGTGGTGTGTTGATCGAACTGTCAAGTGCATACCGTTCGGATATTTTCCTGCATACCGCAACTGTGTAGTACGGCTGGCCGTTTGTGAATTTGTAGATATTGTCTTTGTGGTTTTGGGCGGGTTTAAAGGGAAGTGTTGAGTCGATGAGTTCGTATGTGCTTTCCCTGTCAAAGTTTTCCAGGGTCATCCTGGTGAACTGTCCGAAAAAAGGGTTTTTATAGTTGAGCATTTCATTGAAGACTGAGAACACGGAGCCTGATATCCAGTAGTTGACGTCATTTTGTTTTTCTGTTATCGAGCGCATTACCTGGAGGAACCGGGGGTGTACATGTAGTAATTCCTGGAATTCGTCGAGGATGAATATGATCTTTTGATTGTGTTTTTCTGCAAGTTTTTGTGCAAATGCGAATGTTAGTTCCAGGAGTTCTTCTGTGGCGATCTCGTGTTGTTTGAGGATGCTTATGAGGGTTCTTACATGGTGGGTTTCCATATCTCCCAGTTTTGATGCGAGTAGAAGGAGGTCTTCCATTTCATAGGGGTAGTCTGGCTGTTCTTTTTGCCGGACTGTTTCGTATATTAGTTCTTTTGAGTATGCTTTGACGAATCCTTCTGCATCAGGAATTATTTTCTGGAGATTTATGTAGGGGATCAGTATGTTATTGTCATTGGTGGTGTTTTTGAATTGCAATAGCAATTCTGTTTTCCCGATGCGCCTGAGCCCGAAGAGTGCGATGTTTATTCTTGAGCCGGAGCTTATTGATCTGCAGTGCTGGTTAAAGATTGCGAGTTCGTGGGTTCGGTTAATGAACATGTATGTTAGTATAATGCTTTTATGCATAAATAGATTATGCATATTTTAGTTATGTAGGTGTTTTGGCCTGACAGGGATGTCACCGGACGGTAGTGTCCTAGAATAGAGCGCATAACTTAATTATATCGTATTTCAGAGAAAATCGCTGTCGGACGATTCCATCGATCAAATATACAGAATAAATTAAAATCGGCATTAGTAGCCAGAAATAGCTGTTTGATTTAACAAAACAGTTAATTATGCGGTCTAATCTGGTACACTGCCATATTTTCTTGTGTAGTTTGCTTATCCCCTATCTACCCCAAGAAGACTATACACTCATGAAAGCCAATAATCCCCCCTCACCCGATAAAATCACATCGTCCCTTTCAGGTAAACCCCCAACCACAGAAATCGCATCCACCTTAACACCCGTCATGAAAATAACCGGCGTCAAGATCAACTACTACCACATCTGCCATACCAAGCTCTGGCTCTTTTCCCATAACATCACCTTTGAGCATGAACACGAAAACGTCAAGATCGGCAAATTACTCCACGAAGACAGATATAGCAAGAACAAAAAAGACGTTACCATTGACAACACGATCAGCATCGATTTTGTGAAACAACGTGGAGGCAAGATTGAACTGCACGAGATCAAAAAAACGAAAAAGATGGAGGATGCGCACCTGCGCCAGATGCTCTACTACCTATATTATCTCAAAAAAAGAGGAATAGACGCACAGGGCGTCATGAACTATCCCTTACTGAACCAGACCAGGGATGTGGTACTAACACAGGAGGACGAAAATAACATCGAAGATGACATACGCCGCATTGAAGAAATTGTTACTGGCAGGATGCCGCATCCAAAGCGCATCCGTATCTGCACAAAATGTGCATACTTCGAGTTCTGCTTCTGTGGTGAGGGCGGCGAATAATAGAATGAGCTGTACATAAGACAATTTGAAAAGAGGAACAATTATGCGAACCGATTATTACATCATGCAGGATGGTATCCTGAAGCGAAAGGAGAACACCGTCTATTTTATTAACAAAGATGAACGGCGGGTCCTGCCCATAAATAAGATTTACTCCATTTACGCATACGGTAAATTGTCATTTTCGTCAGGTGTTGTATCATATCTTGCAAAGAACGGTATTCCTATACACTTTTTCAACTACTATGGTTTCTACGAAGGCAGCATGTACCCGCGTGAGACCCTCATCAGCGGCGATCTTGTAATAGACCAGGCTGCCCATTATCTTGATGGTGATAAAAGGATGCTGCTGGCAGGAAGGTTCATTGAAGGCGCCTGCGGCAATATCCTCAAGAACCTGAAGTATTACTCAAGAAGCCAGGAGGGTATACAGGAGAGCATAGATGCCTATGTGAGTTCGATCGAATCCGAGATCACCCGCCTTTTGGATACCGGTACCATACCTGAGATGATGAGTGTTGAGGGGCGCATACGGAATATATATTACAGTGCGCTGGATGAAATATTTCCTGAGGAGTACAGGATCGTAACCCGTACCCGCCGCCCGCCCGGAAATAAAATGAATACACTTATAAGTTTAGGGAATTCGTTGATGTACACGACGGTGCTCTCAGAGATCTACAATACCCAGTTGAATCCGACCATCTCTTACTTACATGAACCGTTCGAGCGGCGCTTTTCCCTTTCCCTTGATGTGAGCGAGATATTCAAGCCGATCATAGTGGATAGGATCATCCTGAAGCTGGTGAATAAGAATATGCTGGATGATAACTGCTTTAAGGGTGAGATCGGTGATATGCTGCTGAGTGAAAAAGGTAAGAAGATCTTTTTGCAGGAGTATAATGATAAGCTGGGTACTACTATAAAGCACAAGGGTCTGAAACGTAATGTTTCGTACAAGCGGCTTATCAGGCTGGAACTGTATAAGCTGGCAAAGCATCTGCTTGGGGATGAGGAGTATAAACCGCTGGTGATGTGGTGGTAAAATGTATGTAATAATCGTCTACGATGCTGGTGTAAAACGCCTGAACAAAGTGCGCATTTTCCTGAAACAGTACTTGAACTGGGTGCAGAACAGCGTGTTTGAGGGAGAGCTCACAAAAGCAGAATACTTAAGGATACGTTTGCGTTTGAAGGATTTGATCGATGAGGATGAGGACTGTATTTTTATCTATCGTGTAAGGGACCGGAAATATCTTGGAATCGATGAGTTGGGGACCCGGAAGGCTGAGATCGATACGATTATCTGATGTTTTTTCGTGGATCTTTATAAAGGGGATGCCAGATGAAGGATCCACGTAAGCCGGAGTGGGGATTTTGGGTGAAATGAGCGATTTTATATAGGATAAAATCAGTCTATATTTACGAAAAAGCGGTATCAACATTGATGCAAATAGCTTTTCAGGAAACTGAGTTTTGTGCCCGAAATTCGGCCGGATCGGCTTGGTTAAAATCAGACCTTAGAGGGATTGAAACCAGGTTGGCACGTATGACGCCATCTCAGGGAAGTGGGTTAAAATCAGACCTTAGAGGGATTGAAACACGAGACCGAATGGCTGCAAGAGTTATTGATCGCCGGTTAAAATCAGACCTTAGAGGGTTGAAACGGGTTCAGGTGGTTCTAGTGTCAAGTCAACATCCAAATGTCGGATTAAAAAGTGTATTGATGACCTATTTGGGTACATTGTAGAGTTGACTTGACACTAGATTCCGAGCATCAACCAGATGCCACTGAATTTGAGCGCAGCTAAATCCGGGATCCGTGACTGTGGGAGGGCTTTCCCGTGCGTCCGGCATATTTTTAATTAACAATAAAACCATATTATTTTAATTTTAATAATATAAAATCTTCCTGAACTTAATAGCTGAAAGGGTTAATACAGGTCAAATAGAATGAGATAACCCAAATGGCAAAAGACAAGATCATCATCAAAGGTGCAAGGGTACACAACCTGAAAAACATCGACCTGGAACTGCCCAGGGATAAATTCATTGTTATCACCGGACTCAGTGGCAGCGGCAAATCCTCCCTGGCATTCGATACCATTTACGCAGAAGGCCAGCGCCGCTATGTGGAATCCCTTTCAGCCTATGCACGCCAGTTCCTGGGCCAGATGGACAAACCTGATGTGGAATATATTGAAGGCCTGTCCCCTGCCATATCCATCGAGCAAAAGACCACCAGCAAAAACCCGCGCTCGACCGTGGGTACAGTAACAGAGATACATGATTACCTGCGCCTCCTGTACGCCAGGATCGGCATACCCCATTGCCCGGAGTGCGGCAGGGAGATAGCACCCCAGACCCTGGACCAGATAGTTGACAGCGTAATGGCACTGCCCCGTGGTACAAAGATACATGTACTGGCCCCGATCGTCAAGGACAGGAAGGGTGAATACCGCCAGTTATTCGATGACCTGAAACGGGAGGGGTACAGCCGGGTGCGTGTGGATGGTGAAGTCTATGACCTGGAAGTGGATATCCAGCCTGGCAGGTACCAGAAACATAATATTGAAGTAGTCATCGACCGCCTGAAAACAAAGGAGAACATGAAAGAGCGTCTGGCCGATTCGGTGGAATCCGCACTGCATGTGGGCGGCGGTGTGGTTATGGTGCAGATCGTGGATGAGGGACGTGATATGCTATTCAGCGAACACCTGGCATGTGCCCACTGTAATCAGAGTTACGAAGCACTGGAACCTGCCATGTTCTCATTCAATAATCCCAGGGGGGCCTGTCCCCGCTGCCAGGGCCTGGGCAACACCATGGAGTTCGACCCCGAACTGGTAGTTCCTGACCCAACCTTGTCTATCACAAACGGAGCCATTGATGCATGGGGCAGCTCACCCCATGGATATTATATCCAGACCCTGAATGCTGTAGCTGAAAAATACGGTTTTTCCATAAATACGCCCTTCGAACAGTTAGATAAAAAACACAAGAATATCATATTATACGGCTCCAGTGAGTCTGTCAAATTCAAGTATGTACCCAGGGACAGGCCAGGAGTATGGGAACATTACAACAAGTACGAAGGTGTGATCCCAAACCTGCAAAGAAGATACAGGGAGTCCGCAAGCGAAGACATGCGGGAGAAGATACAACAGTATATGAGCACGGCACACTGTCCCGAATGCAGTGGCAGGAGATTAAAACCTTACAGCCTGGCTGTCACTGTCTACGGGACCGGCATCGACAGGATATCTGCCATGTCAGTGAGGGATGCACAGGACTTTTTCAACAACATGGAACTCACAAAACGCGAGATGCTTATAGCCAGGCGCGTATTAAAAGAGATCAATGCCAGACTGGGATTTTTAATGGATGTTGGCCTGGATTATCTTACACTGGACCGGGCTGCCGGTACCCTGAGCGGCGGCGAGGCGCAGCGGATACGCCTTGCTACCCAGATAGGCTCAAGCCTGGTTGGCGTGCTATACATACTGGACGAACCAAGTATAGGGCTCCATCACAGGGACAATGATCGGCTAATCAGGATGTTAAAGCAACTGCGCGATCTGGGAAATACCATTATTGTTGTGGAGCATGACCAGGATACCATGCTGTCTGCCGACTATATCGTGGACATGGGACCTGGTGCAGGCGTCCACGGCGGGGAAGTGGTGGTTGCCGGCACGCCGGCGACGATAAAGCGCAGTAAAAAATCACTGACTGGACAGTACCTCACAGGGAAGATGCTAATCGAAACGCCGCCATCCAGGCGAATACCTGCCGGATGGCTTAAAGTAAAAGGGGCGGCAGAGCATAACCTGAAACATATTGATGTGGATTTCCCAATAGGCGTGATGACGTGCGTGACCGGGGTGTCGGGTTCTGGTAAGAGCACCCTGGTCAATGAGATACTTAACAAGGCCCTGGCACAAAAACTACACCGTGCACGAAGCCGTCCCGGCAAACACGATGGGATAGAAGGTATCCGGCAGATTGATAAAGCGATCACCATTGACCAGAGCCCAATCGGCAGGACCCCCCGGTCAAATCCCGCCACTTACACTAATGTATTTACGCCTATACGGGAACTTTATTCAATGACCCATGAATCCAAGGCAAGGGGATATAAGCCAGGCAGGTTCAGTTTCAATGTAAGGGGCGGGCGGTGTGAAGCATGCCAGGGCGACGGGACGATCACTATTGAGATGCATTTTTTGCCTGATGTGTATGTCCAGTGTGAAGTATGTCACGGCAGCCGGTACAACAACGAAACATTGGAAATTTCGTTCAAGGGCAAGAATATAGCTGATGTGCTGGACATGACAGTGGAGGAAGCCCTGGAGTTCTTCCAAAATATTCCCAAGATCAAGAACAAGCTGCAGACGCTCTTTGATGTGGGGCTGGGGTATATCAAACTGGGCCAGCCTGCAACCACACTCTCGGGCGGCGAGGCGCAGCGTATCAAACTTTCAGCAGAACTAAGCCGCAGGAGCACAGGGAAGACACTGTACATACTTGACGAACCTACTAC
>Ga0255420_10090_pt1 | contig 18500 bp, 10 predicted proteins | sample ANMaggSeSYBR02I3_FD_182630 | JGI IMG/M metagenome (GOLD analysis project Ga0255420, IMG submission 182630) | Sediment cell enrichment communities from methane seep in Santa Monica Basin, California, United Staets - ANME aggregate JGI... | ecosystem: Environmental > Aquatic > Marine > Cold seeps >...
ATAAGTTCATAGTACTGTTGAAGCAGGGTAATGCCTGTGGAGGGAAGGGACTGACAGAAGTGTGAATGACATCCGGGGCACATCTACCAAACTCAGAGGTGGGAAGTAGATGATAAAAAAACTGGTGTAACGTCTTGCAAGGAAAACAATAGGATTTTCAAAGGAATATTACTGGTTAAATAAACAGATGATAGTCTATATGTCTTTTTTTGATTTTGTAAGGCCACATTCTAGATTAAAACCAAAAATCAATCCAGGTGATGAAGATATTACGAATCGAAAGTATATCCAGGGAACACTGGTGATGGCGGTTGGAAAAACCGATCATATCTGGTCAATGGAGAAGCTTTTGACGTTTCCTTATTTCAAAACGTAAGTAAATTAGCGGATCAATGCTCGATTTTTCCCAGCAAATAAATATATATTGTAGAAATATATAAATTTAGCACAATATAAATATTTCTAAGTTTACTCCATTATCATATATATTGATAAAGTATAAATATAATGAAGATTGTTAATGATTAATTAGGTTGGTTCTGTGGGGAATTTTACTACTTGTGAAACAATCATGATGAGGGAAATCTGTTGAGCAAAAAACCAAACGAATCTAATCAAATAATTTCTCTCCCAAAAAGCGGAGGGGCCATAAAGGGAATAGGTGAAACTTTTCAGCCAAATCTTTTTTCTGGAACCGGAAATTTTTCCATCCCAATCGCTACATCACCTGGCAGGAATGGATTTGGTCCACAATTAAGCCTGCAATACAGCACTGGCAATGGTAATGGTCCATTTGGTCTGGTCTGGAATCTCTCAATTCCACGTATTACTCGAAAAACTGAAAAAGGCCTGCCAAAGTACACTGATGAAGATGTCTTTGTTATGTCAGGAGCAGAAGATCTTGTCCCGGTCTTAAATGGGGAAATTGACCGGCCAACTTCAGAATATACTGTCACAACTTACAGGCCCAGGACAGAAGGGTTGTTTGCACGAATTGAAAAATGGGAAAAAAATGAAAGTGAGGTGGTAAAATAAAATGAATAATAAAATTGTCGATTATAATATTTTTGGAATAACTGGAATATCCAATAAAGAGCATGAATTATCACCGGAGGGCAATTATTTAAGGTGGAACTTCATTCCTGAACTCGGGATTCCAATATTGGAGGAAGATGAAAAAGGAAAATATTCCTTTCAATTATTTCGCAGATATCATGAACATAATAGTCGTTTTGAAAAAAAAGTCAAGTTATTTCAAATTCATCCCTTTTATAGTGGTCTCAATCGAAACGAATTTACTGTTGGTGATTTGGTTGTTCTATCAGAGGAAGCTTTTACAGTAACACCTATTGGTTTGATCACTCAAAGTAAAGATGGAACACTGTTGAAAATTAAATTCTCTAGTGCAGTACACAAAGTAAAAATTAGAATAATAGGATATTTGGATGCCACTTTTGCTGATGAAAGTAAGATTCTTGTGTATTTAAACAATAAGATAATATCAAAAGGGACTCTTGCACAATCATTGAGGTCTAAAAATGAACTTGAATTTGAATTAGAAGACACGCCCTTTGACACTCTTGTTATTCCATACTATAAAGGATTTTTAAGGGAAATAAGCTATTCAACTATCATCTCAGATTGTGACCATGAATCTTGGATTAAAGATAAAATTTGCAACACTTATTTTCCAGAGCCTCATAAAGATACAGATTTAGATATTCTTTCAAATTATCTTTCTGACCTCCTCCCTAACAGTTTAACTAATAGATTTTATTCTAATTCCGATAAATATAATATAAAAATCAAAGAGATTTTATTACGATTAAGGGATCTTTTATATCCTGATGATTCATTTATCAATCCGAATGAATATCCTGAGATTCAAGAAACATTACGGAGACATCTGATTGATCACCTTCTTGACTTAGTTCGACAACGTCCTCTTCATGAACGAATACAATATTTTAAAGGTGATAATAAAAAACCATCTATCCATTTGAAACCGTGGCATGAAATCTTCCTGGCGGCCCTTGATCCCAATATAGCCCTCATGCTTGGATTGATGTATATTGACGAGGATGCAGTTTATGATATATCTTATGATTATCTGGTTCGAGCTGAATGGAAGGATGGGATAACTGGACAAATCAAAGAGTACTGTGCTATTTTCTACAACCTGGGAGGATCTGCTAGTGAAAAAGTTCCCACTCCATACATAAGTAATTACGAGATCCTCAGGGGTACTTCCTGGCGGAATGGTGAAGCTGCTAAAAGGGTTGGGTTGAAATTCGCCCTTAGTGATGAGTTGAACTTAATATCTTCCCCTTCGTCTCCAGTTTTTTTTGACATTAAAAGAGATGAAGGTATTCTCACGGAAAATGAGCCTGTTTTGCGTAAATCAAAATCAGAAGATTTCGATTATATTGATACACTTGTCCCAGTAGGAGAACATAATTTCCAGGTTAGAGGAATCGATCTTTTTGGGAGAGTCAGTAATTGGAGCGAATCGACCAATATAGATGTTTTTTCAGACGAAGTCCCACCACCACCCATTCGTGTAAGCGGTGAAATTATTCAACCATGGTTGACTCAAGAAGATAAAGAGAAGAGTAGTGAGGACAACACTCTTAAAATTGGTTGGGAATGGCGATATTTTCAGCACATTCAGAGACCCTTAGTTAATAAGTTTAAATTATACTCTCGTTCAGGATCTTTAGTCGATACATTTGCAATAAAAGTAACAAGATATGAGACGCTTGAAGATGGTAATAATAAATTAAAAATTACACTTTCTAGTTCTGATATGGATACGAATGATCTTAAAGAATCTCTGGGAATTGATATCTCAGTAGAATTTTCCGAGGAGATACTAAAGAAGTTTGTGGGTGGGACATTATCAAAAATAACATCTGATGGTAAATTGCCCAGTGTTAAAGAGAGGGCAAATTATACATTATCGAATGATCCCGGGGATATTAATGGGAATACTATCGTAATTTTAGAATCACCATCCATGGTTGAATCTGGACTAAGTGAAAGAGAGCTTTACAATCAAAAAAAATTTGTTGGCAAATTATTAGGACCAGTTTTCGAGATTGGTGATTATTTATTACACAGCAATCCAAGAAATAAAGAATCAGGTTGGGAAAAATTGAATGAATATCCAATTTCTCAGCCAATCAATGGTGAAATAAAAAGTTCTGTAAGTTTGAAGCTTAATGTAAAATCTGTGCAGGCGGACTCACCTGAGATACCTGATCTTATCGAAGGCAAAATACCTTATATCATCAAATTTGATCCCCCTCAAAATAGGAATTTATTTATCATGCAATTGTTGCAGGGGCAGAGAATGGTCAGGAGTGGTAAGATGTGGAAGATCATTTCAAACCTTGCTTATTCAAAGAGTCTTTTACGTGAGGAACTGGAATTAGATAATTTCAAGTCTATTTCTCAACCCTCTCAAATCGATATTGAACAAACTGATTTATTAAATTTCGTAGTTATGCCAGATTCAGATCATGACGAACAACCAGCAAGTAATAAAGAATATGAAATTCCGGGACTATTGAATATTTCCTTCGAACCTGGTAGCAGAGTTACCAGTGAACTTTTAACTGGCGGGCAATTGGCGATTCCAGCAGGGATTTCTAACCAGCTTAACGATGGAAATTCCTGGAACAATAATAAGGAATATTCTGTCTTTGATATAGTTTCAGGATATTTGAATGCCAGAACCAATGTTCTTGATTTTTGGGTGAAAGCGCCATCTAAATTTAGTGATTATTCTATTAACAATCTTACAGCTTATTTATTTTCTCCATATCAAGAACTAATTGATCCTTGCCCTGATGATTTACTTCCCAATGATAACAATCCGCTAAAGGTTGGATATATTGCAATGTCAGCGGTAGTTGATGCATCTTCAGAAACCGATAATAAGGAACTGGAAAGCCCGTTGTCTCCAGCGGTCCAGGTTATTGCATTGAAGGCACCCCCAAACACAAAACCTGGTTCTCCTTATCCTGAGCCAAAACGCATTGAAGATATAAATCAAGATTACTTTAATCTCCCCGGTTATGCAACACCACCTGATTATCATGGGAAATCATTCTTTAGCCTAAAATGGGATACATTGTCAGATGATCTCAATTATGAAGTCTATCGAGCCTTGGATAGAAGCATAATTAAAGCGGATCATGATAACTGGCAGTTAAAGCAGGGTCATTATGATGATTTATCAGATACATCAAATATCTTACTTTATGGTGATGTGATTGATATAATTCGGACTTCCATTGATCTTCAAGAGGTAACTGTTGTTGATGTTGAAGAACCGGGTGATGGGACGGTTTTATTCTCTGTCGATCTTGATGAAGATTCAATGGATAAGTACATTGGCGGAGCGTTTGAATTTGGTGGTAACAGATTCCCTATTATTGCAATTTTCTTGGAAGAAAGTCAAATTGACATTAGGACTCGTAAAAGGATAAATAATGAAAGTACAGGTTATTTGAATTTCCCAGGTCAAGATGATAGCATAACTCTTCATCCATCACCTAAATATGAAGAGATTTTAAAAGATGATGAGTTATTACGGATAATGTCAGATCTATCCGGCAACGCAAAAGCATTCAATTTGGTCACAACAACACCCGTTTCCGGAAATACATTCACTGATCTCTTGCCTGGGAAGGGGAGAAACCGCTTTTTCTATCGCATTCGAGGTCTGGACAGTGCCGGGAACAGGACACCATGGTCTGATACGAGCGTGCCAGTATATCTTGTTGATACGACGCCGCCTGCGAAACCATCATCTTTTAGGGCAATACCTGATGACCGATCAGCAGTATTGGTTTGGCCACCACCTATAGACCCTCAAGTAGAAAAATATCATATATATCGTTTAGAGGGGGGCAATAATCAATTTGACCGTGGACCAGACAATTATAGAGTATTACAATTGAATGAACTTTCCCCAAAAAAACTTAAGGTTATTTACCATGGAGTGGGACTGCCAAGACCACTTGAACATATTATTCAAGAAGAAACGATTGTGAGCTTACTTGATGCGGCTGATAGTTCCCCAAATCTTTTTATTACAACATCTGAGCTAACTAGTTTTGATGGTCGAGTGATTCGACAGATTAATCCCCTTGTACCCAATGGTACACCGATAAGGGTGGTTATCGATAAAACAGAAGGCTCTATAGTTCTTACACGCCAACCTGGAAGCGAAATTGAATTGTTAGTTAACAATGGTGAAGTCAATCTCAATTTTGATTTGAACATTAGTGCAATTGAGTTTTTATTAAGTGCAAATTTATTTTCAGAAAGCACGGATTTAGAGCAAATCTTATCATTTCCTAATGTTCTAGACGAAGACAGTGTCACTATTGATGTAGATGATTTAAAGATATTAGGGCTTGATTCTTTGCTGCCAGAAGGCTCTGCGGTAGTTGCGATTGTTCGGCTGGATGACAATACATTACGAGCAATTCGTTATTCACCTGGTCGTGATGAGCCTCTGACAATTCAAAACGGTCAGGTTGATTTGGATATGGATTTTTCAAACAGTTCTTTAATTGGAGTTCACCGGAAATATGAAGATTCAAATGTTGATCTCAGACTGATTCAGACAAGTGCATTTGAACTTGATCATAAAGGATTTAACTCTAAAATTAAGGATCTTAATCCTCTCGTTCCTGACAATACTTCAGTAAAAATCATTATCAAAACATTGGACAATAATATACTTATTTTTGACTCGAATCCTGCTTTGTGGACCTGGGTAAATGATGGAATTGAAGGTGGGATCGAATATACATATTATTTGGCGGCCGTGAAAAAAGTCAGATATAAAGTTCAAACTTCTGGAGACCAAACATCAGTATTGGAGATTCAAAGTGCTTTCGCAGGCCCTGTTTCTATAATAGGACTTGATCGCTCAATTCCAGAACCCCCCATTATTTTAGAAGCAAACTGGATTGATTTAATCACTAACGATGCAGCAATGCCGGAAACTGAAAATCCTGTATCGGTAAGACTTGTTGTTCAATGTCCCTCTGAAACATCTCAGATTCGCATACAAAGGCAGAATATTGATAACAAACTTTGGAATAATGTATCACTTACTGCAGGGAAAGGTTGGTTGGAATGGGAAGTTGGAGTTAATGAAGTGGTATTTTCCGATGAGAACGCCGATCCTTCACAATCGTGGTCTTATCGAGGTCAGCTTAGAACAGTGGATGATCGAATGAGTTGTGACTCGGGCATCAAGGTCATAACCGCACTAAAATCAGGTGGAGATAAATAATGTCAAATATAGTGGAAGAATTGCCTAATATACTCACTTTATTGCATGACCCGATAGCAGCCTTCCCGATTCCCAATGACATTCCTTTAACTGAAGAATATGTAAAGTCCTTTGGTGTCTCAGGGTTAATAGGTCTTCGAAAATTTCAGACGGGATTGGAAATAACAATCCCCCCACCTTATCTTTCAGTTGATGTTCTAGCAATATTAGAAGGAACTATCAGTAGAATTGGTGGAGATGTACCTGTAGGACCGCCACGTGGAGATGATACTACATTTGTTACAAAATGCCCAGGGCTTTTACTCAAAGTCAATCCAAAAGTCGATTTTCATAAGGCCATAAAAAAGAATCCCGAATATCCTTTGGAGCTTCCACCGCCAGTATGGGTGATTTACGAAGGGGCAGAACTTAGTCCAGATCTGATTAACCAAAATTCAACTTTAGAGCTCGAAGTAAGTGTAAAAGCTGGTGATAAAATTGGAACATATCCTGACAGTATATCAATTACTGTCCTTGATATTTTAGGTTTTTATCGTGATCCTGTTGATATTGTTCTCCGACTTCGCCCTGAACTTCTAAAACCAGATTCAAATGGACACATCAATTCTCTTGTATCTACACGTAATCACTTAGCACCGGCTGTGGCTTCTAATTATGTGAGATGTGTTTCCGATGACTGCACGAACGATGGCGCAGAATATGGACAATCAAGTGATTTACATTTCGAATTCTACGCTTCGCTTGGAGATGCGGTGGAATATGCGGAAACCAATGACATCGTTTGGATTGATAAAGAAAATCCGATTCGTTCAAATATTACTATAAATAGTCCAATGAGTCTTATCGGACAAACAAGAGAAAATGGAGACCTTCCAGAAATAAAACCAGATACAAATCAAATCGACAAATCTATTTTAGATGTTAATATTTCCGACTATTCAGAATATGGGTTTTGGATTATAGGTCTGAAGCTATCTGAAGGTAAATCATTAACAGGTGGGGCAGCAATTAATATTAAGGATACTCAAAATATTCATGTGAGAAATTGCAGCTTTGAAGAAAATTGGGCTGGGCAATCTTTTATTGATCTAAATGGAAATGGAGGGGCTATCAAAATAATAAATTGTCAGTTTATTTTGATAGAATCAACTTTTTTTCAGGGTAATTCGGCTCTAAAAGGAGGTGCCATTTTTGTTAATGATTGCTTGTCTTTTGTTTTAACCGGGTCCGAATGTTCGACAATCGGGGAACTTTTGCAACCCGAATCTGAGCTTCCTGATTTAAATAATCTCAATCCATCGAACCACCCAATCATAGGGAATGATTTTGATACTTTGTTAATTAATAACAAAGGAGTGAAGGCAGGCGGTGGTATTTGTTTAATCAATACAACATTTCGTATTAGTAATGCTTACTTTGCAGAGAACGATGCAAAACCTGTTGATGATGTCGGTTATGGCGGTGCAGTGGCGGTTCAGGTTTATGATGATAAAATCAGTAAACTAGAAAACTATATCTATCAATCCGTAGTCATAAAAAACAAAGCGACTTTTGGTGGTGGATTTGGAGCAATAGGTGAGAGCGATGGTGCTACATATTTAAATGTGAATCCAGGCTCAGAAAAAGGTGGGGGAATTGTTAAATTTCAGAAAAATGTTTTATATTGTAACAAGGGTTATCAAATAGGTGGTGGTTTCCACTTACTTTCTGGCATATACTCAATTGAGAGTAACCGAATTGAAAATAATTCTGCTTTCAGAAATGGAGGCGGTATTTCTTGTATGGCTGGCTGTAGGGTCAGGATTACAGAGAATAATATCCTCAGGAATCGAATATTCAGAAATGAGCCAAACAAACCACCTGGTGGTGGTGGAGGGATTTATGTTTGCTTTTGGCCTGTTGATTATCCTGACATAACTCTACGAGACAATCTAATTGCTGAGAATAAATCGACTGAGGATGGAGGTGGTTTAAGAGCCACTTGTGGTAGTAGGGTAACTCTTGCTCCGGGGAACGTCTTTAGAGGTAATTTTGCATTTCGAAATGGTGGAGGTATTTCTATTCGCAATAGTCATCTCATAATTCAAGAAGGAAACCATTTTGAAGATAATCAAACAAGAAATGGAGGATCCGGTCATCATCGTGGTGGAGACGGCGGTGCAATTTATTGTGCTGGTGCAAAACCTCTTACTCATAATATAGATCCTATGGAGCATCCATGGGACTACATTAGTGCATTCATCCAGAAGTACTCTTTTTCTCTATGCACCTTAGACGGTTCAATTCTCAAGATCAAAGGTACTTCCTCTGATAATATTCTTTTTAGAAATAATTCTGCCATAAGGCATGGATCAGCAGTCTATATCAATCAGGAGACAGCTATTACAACTGAAACAATCACGATAGGCGATATAAATGGTGTTGAATTAACAAATGTTATTTTTGAAAATAACTACTCCTCAGAGTCAATTCGAGTCGGTTCCCAAACCTATGTTGGTTCTAGTCTCAAGCTGGATGGATTGAATACAACACCTTCTAGAGGATTTTTAATCAAAGATGTGATTATTAGATATAAAGGTGTTGGGATATACCTTGTGAATTCAAATGTAATCGAAATAGAAAATGTTAAATTTGAACCAGTAGATGCAACAATCCCCTCGATAGATATAGTAAGGGAAAATCCGTCATAGGAGTCGTCATATGCCAAGAAATTATTTCATTCCTATAAGCCAAGTCTTCAAAGCTAATATTACACCAGAAGACTTATTTCAATTCCCAGAAGACAACATTTTCGATCGCATCGGCATTACCGATTATCGGGTACGAACTATCCATAATGGCATATATTTTATGGCAGACCTCGCCATAGATCCAGAAAATGATGGTGACCCAACTATTGAACTATTACTTCCTCAATTCCCGGATATTAAGCTCATTTATGACAATCTGGGGCGCGTTGAAGCTTGGCTTCAAGAGGATTTTAAACTTAGAATGTCAGTCGGTAATTTTACAATCCAACTCCCAAAAAATATACTAAAACCTGCATGGGAAGATGCAGGTGATGATGACTACGTTGAAATCGAAATTAAATATGACCATATTATTAATAGTTTACCCCAGGAAGCAAGAGATTACCCCATTATTTTGACCGTTGATCGATTTGGTAAACTCGACATAATATATCCTTTTAAAATGGATGATGGCTCACCGATTGTTCCAATCATCTCACTCAACGGCCCTGCCATGATAGGTGATAGTGGAATAGTAATTGAAGCTGAAAACATTTCCTTCAATTTCGATCTAGATGAACCTGAAATCTCACTAGGGAGAGCATCTGTTAAATTCCCACCAGACCTCATAGGGTCAATAGATCTTCCAAATATTACTTTTGAAAATGCTTCAATCAGTCGTCATGGTTTTACGGGTTCTGTAACAGCAAGCTGGCCATTATTCTACAAAGATAGTAAATTTGTTTACGATTATTCTGGTCAAGTTATGGACGCTAAACTTTTTGATTTAAAAGGTGGTATTCGAAATATAAGCCTTAGCTTTGAGAAGAATCGTCTTACAGGTTCAGACATCACCGGAGGGATGATACTACCGTTTTTCGATGATCCTATGGATATTGAATTAGGAATTTCTGATAAAGGTAATTTCCAAGTTATCATTCAAGGCACAGAACCAGACAAACCCATTATCCTAAATAAAGAAGACCTTTTCAATATGAAAGTGCAGAGTATTGCACTTATAAATAACTTCGAAAAGACATCCATCGAAGTGAGCGGGGTCATACAACCATTGTTCTATAGTAGTGAAGGAGTAACATGGCCTGAAGCATCAGTTGAAGGGCTGGAAGTTGGAATTAAAAAGAATGATTTAAATAACTTTTTTGTCGATATCAAAGGCGGGTGGATTGATTTCAAAGATCAGGCCATACTTGACCTCTACGGATTCAAGGCTGAACTCAACAAAATAGGCTTTGGTAGAGAAGATGAGAAACTATGGTTTGGCTTCACCGGTAGCATCAAATTAGTGGAAGTGCTCCCAATCGGTGCTTCTATGAAGGAGGCAAAAGTACTCTGGGACCCCCGCAATACTTTAGAAACACTTGATTTTCGCCTGAAAGGAATTGAAATAATACACTCCATCCCCCAGATAATGGACTTCAAAGGATCCGCGTACTTCCTGACCGAGGACACAATAAAAGGATTTGGCGGAGACCTTGAACTAAACCTCCCAACCGTGGGATTCAGTGCAGAAGCCGGGATGCTGGTAGGTATAAATGAAGAGAATCCTCCTTATCCCTTCTTCTACATCTATCTCGGGGTTGAGTTGCCATCAGGCATCCCGCTTGGTCAGTCAGGACTCGCTCTCAAAGGAGTAAAAGGGCTCTTTGGATACAATGTATTTCCCAAGAGAGCACCTGAGGAAAACTGGTATTACGACTGGTATAAGCGATCTCCAAAGGTAGGAGTTGAGCATTCTTCAAAATGGTATCCTATGAGGGACGCCCTTGCTTTCGGTGCTGGCGTCACGATCACAACAGCTGATGGCTATGTGAAAGGAGTTAAGGCACTACTTGCATTCATGCTCCCCGGTCCTGTGGTCGTGATCGAAGGACGCGCTCTTTTCCTGGCAGGGCTGAAACCTGATGCAGAACCACCGCTTCGCATGCTCGCTATTCTTGATGGGAATGCAAAAACCATTCAATTGAATGTCGAGGCCCAGGCAGAAATCGTTGAAGATGTCCTTGATGCTTATGGAGGACTTGAAGCATTCTTCAACTTTAACGACATAACCCTTTGGCATATATATCTTGGACAGGACCAGCCGGAAGACCGCCGCATACAGGGAACAATCCTGAAACTTTTTAATGCAAATGCCTATCTGATGCTGGACAACAACAAGATGAAGATGGGAGCTTACATTGGGATTGACGAAGAATTTAACTATGAAGTTGTAAAGATTAAATTTAAGGCAACGATAGGTGGCACAGCACTCCTTGGCTGGTGCCCCGAACAAGTAGAAGGATCACTTGGATTGCAAGCATGTATCGGCCTATCTGTACCTGGTTTCTCTCTAAACATAGGGGCAGGAGCTGATGTGTTAACAAAAGGCCCGACTCCCTTCATAGTAGACACTTCTGTAAATGTTAAAGTCGATTTGCCATTGCCCTTGCCAGATTTCGAAGAAGAATTTAAATTTCATTGGGAAGAGCCTGTTGCACCAAAAATAGAATCACCACTATCAGAAATATCTATCGGAAACGACCATGGTAGCAAAGAATATATCCTGGATAATTACAAAGATTTAAATGATGAAGCTCGTAGCCAAAAAGCCGAATCTTCACAAGTTGTATCTCTTGATTCAAGGCCATTGATCTCATTTACACATCCGATAAATGATCGCACAGAATCTTTCTTCAGGGATACATCAGCAGTAATGCTCTCATATAAAGTGGGAAAATTCAAATTCAAACCCAACCTTAAAAGAATCCAAATTTTCAAGCATGAAGGGAATGAATGGAATAACGATAATACTGATTGGGAATTAATTTATGATACTCAGGGAACTGGCGAAAAGAAGCTAAAAGGTGTGTGGCTGGCAGATAACGAACCATCAGATACTAGTACTCCTGGTGCAAGACGTGTCCGCTTGTGGACAAAAAGCCCCTTTGCCCATACTGCCCATTCGCCTAACCAGAGCTTTGAAGTGAGAAGGTCCCCTAGATATCAAACCACAGAAAGAAATAATCAGACCCGTTTGTCCGACCAGGATGTTGAAGTGAGAAGGTGGGGGACGGCCAACAATTTGACGAAAATTATTAGCAGGCAGGAATTAGGATTAAATTTTTCAGGAGAATCTCCAACAACTGTAATGGGTAACACAGATTATATTGATGGTTTTCTGACAGCTCACCCCTATTTTGGAACATGTATAATTGATAAACCAGAACCCCGATGTATCGACTTTAAAGAAACGGAACCTGGTGAAAAAAATGATGGTCTTGAAATAAATGGCATTCGAATAAATGGCAGTGACCTGAAAATCATAGAAATTCAGCGAAGAAGATATTTGCCTGGATTAACTATGGATAAAAAAATATCAGGAAAATCTAAGATTTCTGAACCGCAAGAATTCAAGAAAAACGTCATAGATCTCTGGCGGCATAATAACTACGAAGCACTTCATAGCTTCCTCGATGAAATGGAAAAAGTAAGCCCACTGCCAGTTTTATCAGCATCATCTTTATCGATAACTCTTCCCACTCCTGCAAAAGAGATAACATTCACCTTTGATGGATATTGTAGAACAAATAAAGGTGAAATTGAACTAAAAAGGTCTAGGTATCTGGATGAATATGCAAAAGATATAAACTCATGGAAAGAAGGATTGGACAGACTCATTCAAGAATTTGAAAGTCTTGAAAACAAGAATTATAGTCTGAGAAAAGATTCTGAATCCGGAAAAGAAAATCTGGTTTTGAATATTATGAAATATTATCAGAAAAAACCAAAGTTCCCTGATGATGTTTGTGCTACCAAAGTCGAAGTTGGAGATTTGAAAATAAATAGATATAAAGATAGAACCAAAATAACAATAACTGCACTAAATGGAGAACCATTTCAATGTATTCAAATAGGTACATCCTGTAACCTTTCAAACATATGCTATCTTGACTATGATGAAGTCCAACGTGAAGCAGAACAGAACAGACTTTGCGAGACTTCTCAATTGAGTATATTTGAAGACGAAATTGTATTGAATCCAAATTCGCACTACAGGATCGTAGTAAATTTACTGGTTATTCCAGAACGCTTACCTTTAGATCTCCCCCAGGAAGTTGAGCTATTTATCAAACCAATCTATGATTTAATCGCTAGGGAGCTTGCGACAACTGAATTCACACAAGAAGCCTTTTTCCAGACTGGAAGCCCTCCGGATAGTTTGAAACCATATGTACTTTGGAGTTCACCGAATGATGGGGAAAAACCTGTGTTCAGAGGTTATGATCTTGCTGTTCGGTTCAACAGAAGCTATATTAAGGAAATGTTTTGTAACGAGGAAAATCATCTTTATGTTGGGGTGTATGATACGAATGGCCAACTTCATGAAGAAATAAGGCAGGTTCAGATAATAAAAAGTGACCAGGAACCATTCCTTTTCCTATATGAAAGAGTTGCAAAAGATGAATTTGATCAGATCTTCAAAAATGATGATATTTTTTATATTTCATTCAATAATCCTTTAGATCCTGAAAAAATGTATGAAATGAAGGTTTTTAGTAGTAATATTACAGAAGATTTAGAAGATTCTTTATTATTTAATTTAAATTTCATCACTTCAAAATTTGAGAGCTTTGACGATATGATTGCAGGAAGTGTGTTCGATGAATTATATCCAGACCAAATAATAACAGAACCAGATAGAAGAACTCTAGAAGAATATGCAATAATTCTAGAAGAATATGCACAAAAACGTTTCATACTTCAGGAATTGGAATATGCACAAAAACAAGGAGTTGCGAAAAGAGAAGAAATAGAAGCAGCAAAAAGATTAATGAATGAAACAGCTTCAAATGTTGATTCTATGTTTGAAGTTATCTCGGAAAATATCAGCAACCTGAGATTCAGACCCTTACCAGATAATTTAAAGATTTATAGATTGGGAAATGATAATGGAACAATAGGTTTCTTTATCAGATCACCTGAACCAATCGATTGGCAAGAGATAATATATTCAGAAATTTCAGTTGGGCGAGTTTCTTTGAAAATAAATGGGTCTGAAAATCCTGAAAATCCTTTCTATAACTCAGATAAAACTCAAGCCATTATTATTCTTGCACCAGAGTCACAAGAGTCAGAATTTAGATTCGAATTTATTTATGAAAGTGAAGTAGATTGTCCAATAACTATCATTACACATTCCGGTGTTAAGGTTAATGAAGATATAGAAGAGTTGATTTTGAATCTTAGCCCCTAAATGTAAATCCTTAATGGGGCGATTATGTCCTTTGAGTTATAAAATATAATGTCAGTATAAAGAAGAGCTAAATGGATTCAGCAGATTTTCTATTTGAAGAATACAAGCACCTGACCGATTCATTCTTGCGTAATGAGGAACTTGGCGAGCGACAGGTGAATTTATTTCTTACCTTCACAACTACTGTCATAGGCGCATTCGCTGTTATCAAGGAAATATTTAATAATGTAGTTCCCCTCAATGCCCCCCAATCAGCAGCACCTGCACCCAGTCAGCAGCTCCGGGACGGGTAACCTGACCATTTTGAAACGACATGCCATGTTTCATCATACTCAATTTTCTGGGGCAGTCGCTACGAACAATGGTTTCATTGCCCGAACTATAAAATGAAGAAAATAATCATAATCTTAGATAACTTAGAAAAAAAAGCTAAAGTCAAACGTTGCGCCGGCACACCCAACCGCAGCAGAGCCGCGGAATATAATGATTAAGATGAATAGATAAATAAGCATCAATTAAGGCATTGATGAAAGCAGAAAGTTGGCAATCTTATGAAAAATAAGAAGTTACCAAAACAAAACAGCGATCAGCCAAATGTTTTATTAATATAAGCTATATTAATAAAGTGAAGCCTCATGAATGATCAAAGCTCAAACGAATCGTTCGAAAAGTTATTGCTGGAAGAATATAACCACATGGCTGAGTCTTTCTTAAAGAATGAGGAACTTGGTGAAAGGCGTGTTGATTTCTTTATAACCCTCACAGCAGCCGTGCCCGTTGCGTTAATAGCCATTCTGAAAAACGAAATTGGTCTGCAGGATGGTAATGTCTACTTTATATTCTTTGTAGGATTCGCAGTATTATTGTTATTTGGCATCATTACACTGGTGCGTATGACCCACCGCAATATTGAGACAGATAAGTTCCTTAATGCAGTGGCGAGAATCCGGCAGTATTTTGTAGAACAAAACGATGCAGAGAAATTGCCATATCTATATTTTGACCCCTATGAGGAACATCACCATGAAAGAGAAAATATCTTCAATTTCGGAAAAGGCGGTCTGGTGGAGATGGTAGCGTGCATCAACAGCCTCATTGTGTCTGCGCTCCTAACGCTCCTAACGCTTTTCATGATCTGGACTTTCTGCCCGGATTTATTTAAGACATATAACAATCCTATCCTTCTCATATTTCCGGTCATTATTTTCTTTTTAGGTGCCTGGGGGACTCAAATGCAGTATGTAATGAAGAAGTATGACAAGAAATACCCAAAATAAGGAAAATCAAGAGCTTGAAGCTACCCTTCTCATCTGTTCGGAAAATCCACAGGAGATTGTCGGTCAGGTAGCCAGTCTTACCGGGATCGAAGATTATAGACTGCTTCCACAGGATTCCAGCAAGATTCATGATATTTACTTTGATACCCCTGATACTTTCTTGAATAATAAAAAAATAGCCTTGCGGTTGAGGCAGATCGGTACAGAACAATGGATAACTCTTAAAGGACCATCTTACCTTACCGGGTGGGGGAGTGTGGAACGATTAGAGATCGAAGGGCCATGGTCTAAGAAAAGTTTGATTAATATATTTAACAAATTAGTGGAAGAAGGGTTTGAATTGCCTCACCTTCCTGAGGATTTCGATTTAATTACTCCACGAGAAGTAATGACTGGGGTGGGATTGAAGGTTATTCAGGATCGAGTGACTTCCAGGCAGATCAGAAACATTGTTTATAAGAATGCAAATACCGGTCCAATCCTTGCTGAACTGGCGATTGATTCTGTTATGTATAGTATTGGAAATGAGAACATCCATCACAATGAAGTTGAAATTGAAGCGAAAATGCCAGACAGTGAAAAAGTCATTCAGGTAATTAGCGAACATCTGGTTGAAAGATTCAAGCCAGCGCTCTGTAAGTGGGATCACAGCAAACTGGCTACAGGTAAGGCTATTGATAAATTACTGGATGATGGGGTGGCTGGATTGTTAGATGTTAATAACTATATAAAACCTGAAGTTTATGATAAAATTGATGATATCCTTAAAAAGGATATCCACATTTGAATAAGATTGACCGGTAAAACAATATATCTTCTTCGGATCAGATATTCGATTATGCATAATTGTGAATACAGGCGTTGCAGCATGTGCAATATTTTTCTCGCCTATTAGCCATTAGCGGGAAAACGCATGGTTAAGATCACTGAAACCAACTTTCAAAGAAACGTAAATAACGTGGCAATACCTAATTGCCCTTATTCCCCCTGCCTGCCATTTCCAGGAAGTTCTCAATGATCTTTAATCCATCATTCCCTGTAGTACATGTAAGCACAGACTCGGGATGGAACTGTACCCCCTCCACAGGATATTCCCTGTGCCTTATCCCCATAATGATCCCATCTCCGGTCCTGGCAGTGACCTCCAATTCATCGGGCAGGCTGGTCTCATCCACCACAAGTGAATGATACCTGCCCCCGATTATGATAGAGGGAAGCCCTTCATATATACCGCTTTTACAGTGTGTGACCTCTGAAGTCTTGCCGTGCACCGGGCCGGATGGTGAATGGATAACCCTTGCCCCGTAGGCCACAGCAATTGCCTGGTGACCCAGGCATACGCCCAATGTGGGTATTTCAGGCCCGAATGTTTTAATTATATCAATACAAGTGCCAATATCAGCCGGATTATGCGGATTTCCGGGCCCTGGCGAGATCACTATGGCATCAGCCCCAATCATCCCAATCTCATCCGGGCCGATGGTATTTGGTACCACAACAGTATCTGGCTCGAACATTGACACATAATCCACCAGGTTCCACACAAAGGAATCCTTGTTGTTCACGAACAGGACCCTCATGCTTTACCCCCGATAGCTTTCATCATGGCAGCCATCTTCCGCTCGGTCTCATTGTACTCATATGCAGGGTCCGAATCAGCCACAATACCGGCCCCGGCCTGGATGTATGCCCTCCCATCCTTCATGATGACAGTACGTATCACAATAGCAAAGTCTGCATTCCCGTCCAGGGAATAGTACCCTACTCCGCCGCCGTAGATGCCCCTGGCAGTGGTCTCCATGTCATCGATAATTTCCATAGCCCGTATCTTGGGTGCCCCGGATAACGTACCTGCCGGGAATATGGCCCTTGCCGCATCGAACTGGTCGCAGTCATCACGCAGCATTCCGGTCACCGTGCTTTCGATATGCTGTAAGTGGGAGTACTTCAGTACGCTCATGAAATCTTCAACCTTCACAGTCCCTGGTCCGCTTACCATTCTCACATCATTGCGCCCCAGATCCACCAGCATAACATGCTCTGATCGCTCTTTCTCGTCACCCAGCATCTCCTGCCCCAGCTTTTCATCCTCTTCGGGCGTGGAGCCCCTGGGGCAGGTTCCTGCAATGGGATTGGTTATTAACTTCCTGTTATGTACGGTCATCAGGGTCTCGGGACTGGCACCTATAATACCTGTACCATCGAACTCGAACAGGTACATATATGGACTTGGGTTCACCTCACGCAGCCGCCGGTAAAGTTCTACCGGTGTCTGTTCCAGCTCGATCTCATAGCGGCGTGACAGCACTACCTGGAAGATATCACCATCAATGATATGCTGCCTTGCCTTTTTCACAGAATCTTCATATTGTGACCTTGTCATATTACATGAAGGATCATCAGTTGGGCATGCATTATCTATTGAGAATTCAACTTCCCTTGCCTCATGTATCAAAGCCAGCATGCTGGCGGCATCTTCAACAGCCTGGTGGTAGATAAACGTGGCATCATCATCTTCCCCGATAAACGGAGTTAACACTACATGTATAGTATCTCTCAGGTGGTCGAAAACAGCGGTTTTGCTTACCAGTGCGAACTGGGCGTCAGGGTAATCCGATGTATGGGCCTGCGCCCTGTCCAGCCAGCAGTCGTACACCAGGTCATAAGCATTAAACCCGATAGCGCCACCCATGAATGTCTGGCGGTCAAAGGATGTACTGTTCAGGAATACTGCACCCTGTACCCCGTTCCAGTTGTACAGTGCCTTAAAGGAAAAAAACAGTAGGGCATGCAGGTATTCGTACATCCTGGAATCGTTCCTGGAATCTGTGGGAAAGGAACAGCGTCATGCCCGTTTCTCCTTTGTGGGTTCTGACCCTGATGCAGTGGTTACAGTAAAGGACAGGAGAGTGACACTGGAATAT
>Ga0255420_10092_pt1 | contig 18394 bp, 12 predicted proteins | sample ANMaggSeSYBR02I3_FD_182630 | JGI IMG/M metagenome (GOLD analysis project Ga0255420, IMG submission 182630) | Sediment cell enrichment communities from methane seep in Santa Monica Basin, California, United Staets - ANME aggregate JGI... | ecosystem: Environmental > Aquatic > Marine > Cold seeps >...
GATTGACGGACTGGCTGTTGCTTTAATCTATGAAAACGGTATCTTCATAAGAGGGGCAACTCGGGGAGATGGGGTAACCGGAGAGGAAATTACATCAAATCTTAAAACCATAAAAACTATTCCCTTAAAATTATTCGGTAAAGATGTCTCTCCTCGCATCGAAGTTTATGGTGAAGTATATTTGAAGAAGAGTGATTTTAAGAAGTTAAATGAAGAAAGAATTAAAAAGAAAGAAAATCTGTTTGCTAATCCGCGAAATGCAGCAGCTGGTTCGGTTAGGCAGCTTGACCCCCGGATTACCACCCAAAGACATTTAGATACTTTTATTTATAGAGCAACTTTTCCTAAAGGAAGTAAATTCAATACCCATATAGAAACTTTGAATTATTTAAAAAAGATCGGGTTTAAAGTAAATCCTCATATTAAATTCTGTCAAGATATAGAGGAAGCTATAAATTACTACCAGAAATGGATTGAAAAAAAAGAAGAATTGGATTATGAGGTTGACGGAATGGTGGTCAAGATTAATTCCCTAAAAATGAGAGAAGAATTAGGATCGACTACTCGAAGCCCCCGCTGGGCTGTTGCTTATAAGTTTCCCGCACAACAAATGACCACCAAAATTAAGGATATTATCGTTCAGGTGGGGAGCACGGGGGCTGTAACTCCGGTAGCTGAATTAACACCAGTTACATTATCTGGTTCAGAAGTAAAAAGAGCCACTTTGCATAATGAAGATGAAATTAGAAGGAAAGATATTCGAATTGGAGATATTGTCTTAATTCAAAAAGCCGGAGAGGTTATTCCGGAAGTAGTGAAAGTAATTAAAGAGAAGAGGACTGGCAAGGAGATGGAATTTGTTATGCCCGCTAAATGTCGGATATGTGGGGCAAAGATATCCAGGCCGGAAGGCGAAGTGGTCTATCGATGTGATAATCCTGCTTGCCCAGCCCAGGTAAAAGGAAGAATCAAACACTTTGCATCTCGAGATGCTATGGACATAGAAGGATTGGGACCAGCTATAATTGAGCAATTAGTAGAAAAAAATCTAATTAGAGATATTTCGGGTTTGTATACTTTAAATAGAGATGATCTGATCTCTCTTGAACGGCTGGCGGAGAAATCTGCGGATAATTTATTGGACGCAATTGAAAAGGGCAAGCAAAAATCTTTAGCCAGCTTAATCTATGGTTTGGAGATACGTTATGTGGGAGTTCACACCTCAGAAGTTATTACCAGATATTATCCCACTTTAGATAAATTTAGAAAAGCCAGCTTGGAAGAATTGATTGAGATTAATGAAATTGGTCCCAAGATTGCAGCCAGTATAATTGATTTTTTTAAGGAAAAGAAAAATTTGGCCATTATTGAAAGATTAAGAAGTGCTGGTTTGAATTTTTGCCAGGAAGAAGAGATAGGAAGAAAAAAGAAAGAGACCCAAATTTTAGCCAGAAAGCAATTTGTCTTAACTGGCACTTTAAAGGATTTTACACGTACTCAGGCTAAAGAAATAATCAGTGAATTAGGAGGCCGAGTTATTGGTAGTGTAAGCAAAAAAACCGATTACGTTGTTGCTGGTGAAGACCCGGGGTCGAAATATCAAAAAGCACAAAAATTAGGTGTGCTTATAATTAATGAAGAGGAATTTAAGAAAATAATAACTAGTGAATAGTGAATAGTCGTTAGTCGTTAGATAAAATACAAGTTTTTTGTTTTTAGTCATCAGTTTACGGATTTTAGTAAGTGGAAAAGTGTAGCGACACGGAATGCCGTTTTGAATCAAACTTTATTATTTGACTTATTCTATTCAACGCAATACGCGATACGAATTTATTTTGGCTCCTGATTTTTTCCTATTATTTTCTTAACTAGCTAACCAGGTAACTAATTAACCAACTAACTAATTCTTCGAGAGATACGATTCACGAGATACGAAATACGAAAAAAACATGGAGGTTACTATGACTGAAAAAATAATTACTAAAAAAGAAGTAGAATATGTCGCTGAATTAGCTAAATTAGAATTTAATGAAGAAGAAAAAGAAGAATTTACTTCTCAGTTAAATTCAATTTTAGATTATTTTAAAAAGTTAAATGAACTTGATACAGATAAGGTTGAGCCTACTGCTTATGTTATTTCCATGCCTACTCTGCTGAATGAAGATAAGGTTAAACCTTCCATGCCCCAGGAAGAAGTCCTTTCCAATAGTAAATATATAAAAAAAGGATATTTCAAAGTTCCTAAAATAATGTAATAGATGAATATTATAGAGAAAAAAGCTAAAAGCAAAAAGCGTAAAACCATAATTTAAAACTTAAAACTAAGGAGTGTGGGGAATAATTACGGGCAATATTAACGGATAAGAAATACAAAAAATAAAACAAAAAACAGAAATATAAAGCAAGGATGGATTCCCATTTTTATGGGAATGACAGAGAAGAGAGTGGGAATAACAAAATACTAAGTTTAATTACAGCAAGAGGAGGAAAGATAATTGACTTTAAACCAATTAACTGCTCACGAAGCCATCAACTTAATTAAAAAAAAGAAAATTACTGCTTATGAAGTCATGCAGGATATTTTTAGTCAAATAGATAAAGTAGACAATTTGATCAAAGCCTTTCTGGTTATTAACCGGGAAGAAGCCTTAAGGCAAGCCAAAGAAATAGATGCAAAAGTGAAAAATGGAGATGAACTTCCTCCCTTAGCCGGTGTAGCAGTAGCTATAAAGGATATTATAGCTACTCAAGGAACGGAGACTACTTGTGGCTCAAAAATATTAAAAGGTTTTATTCCACCCTATAATGCTACGGTAATTAATAGATTAAAGGAAGCAGGAGCTATAATAATAGGGAAAACTAATATGGATGAGTTTGCTATGGGTTCGTCTACTGAAAATTCTGCTTTTGGTCCTACTCATAATCCCTGGGATTTAGAAAGAGTCCCTGGTGGTTCCAGTGGTGGTTCAGCTGCCGCAGTAGCAGCAAATGAGACATTTGTTGCTTTGGGTACAGATACAGGAGGTTCTATACGTCAACCTGCATCTCTCTGTGGAATGGTGGGATTAAAACCGACCTATGGAAGGGTTTCCAGATACGGTTTGATTGCCTATGCCTCTTCTTTAGATCAGGCAGGGCCTATTACCAAAGATGTGGTCGATTGTGCCCTGGTGATGAATGCTATAAGTGGACATGATAATATGGATTCCACTTCCCTAAATTTAGAAGTCCCTGATTATCTAAAATCTTGCCAGGCAGGAATAAAGGATTTGAAAATAGGTGTTCCTAAGGAATATTTCATCGAAGGAATAGACTTGGAAGTTAAGGATGCCCTGAATAGAGCTTTAAAAATGTTTGGAAAATTAGGAGCAAGAGTTGAAGAAGTATCATTGCCACACACGGAGTATTCTTTGCCCACTTATTACTTGATTGCTACCGCAGAAGCAAGTTCAAATTTAGCGCGATATGATGGGGTGCAATATGGTTATAGGGCAGAAGAGTATAAAGACTTGTCCTCTATGTACCGGAAGACCAGAAGTGAAGGTTTCGGAAGTGAAGTAAATAGAAGAATTATGCTGGGTACATATGCCTTGAGCTCAGGTTATTATGATGCTTATTACTTGAAAGCACAGAAAGTTCGTACTTTAATAAAGGAAGATTTTGATAAAGCATTTAGTAAATACGATATCCTTGTTACACCTGTTTCTCCTACCCCTGCTTTTAGGCTGAACGAGAAGGTATCAGATCCTTTAACTATGTATCTCTCTGATATTTATACCATCCCTATTAATTTAGCCGGCATACCTGCAATTTCTATTAATTGCGGATACAGTAAAAGTAATCTGCCTATAGGTTTACAAATTATCGGTAAGCATTTTAGTGAAGAAACTATACTCCGGGCAGCCTTTAACTTTGAACAAAATAATGATGTAGGAAAGAGGAAGCCATCGATAAAGCCAGCAAAACATAAGGAGGCAGCAGAATGAAAGAAGAAGTAGTAATCGGTTTAGAAATTCATATCCAATTAATGACTAAAGCAAAAATATTTTGTCAGTGTAGTACTGATTATATCGGTAAAGAGCCCAACACCAATACCTGTCCGGTGTGTTTGGGTTTGCCCGGTTCACTTCCCGTACTTAATAAAAAAGTATTAGAATTTGCCGTAAGAACAGCGGTGGCTTTAAATTGTAAAATTAATAAGGTAAGCAGATTTCACCGAAAAAACTATTTTTATCCCGATTTGCCCAAAGCTTATCAGATTTCTCAATATGATACTCCTTTGGGGATAAATGGATATATGGATATTTCTCTCCCTGAAAGAAAAGAAAAACACAAGATCAGAATCACCCGGGTTCACATAGAGGAAGATGCCGGTAAACTGGTTCATGAAGGGGATATTACTTCCTCATCTTACTCCCTGGCAGATTATAACCGTTGCGGAATTCCTTTAGCAGAGATTGTAACCGAGCCTGATTTTTGTTCTCCCGAAGAAGCTCAAATATTCTTGGTAAAATTAAGAAGCATAGTCCAGCATTTAGGAGTATGTGATGGCAATATGGAAGAAGGCTCTATGCGTTGCGATGCTAATATTTCACTTAGAGATGCGAAAACCAGTGCTTTAGGTATCAAGGTAGAAATAAAAAATATAAATTCTTTTAAAGCAGTCAAAAAAGCTTTGCAATTTGAAGTGGACCGCCAAAAGAAGCTCCTGGCTGAGGGAGAAAAGATAATTCAGGAAACGAGGCACTGGGATGAATCAAAGAATATTACTGTCTCTATGCGGAGTAAAGAGGAAGCTCATGATTACCGTTATTTCCCCGAGCCAGATCTTCTACCTTTGAGGGTTAGTCAAGAAATAATCGAAGAAATTAGAAAAAACCTTCCTGAATTACCCGAAGCAAGAAGAAAGAGATTCATTAAAGATTATAAAATTCCCGAATATGATGCTGAGGTATTAACTTCGAGCAAGGCATTGGGTGATTACTATGAAAAGGCTGCTTCTTCATATTACAATAGAAAAGTTTTAAGTAATTGGATTATGGGAGAATTAATACGTTATCTAAATGAAGAAAAAATAGGCATAGAAGATTCCCCTGTTTCTCCAGAAAAATTAGTTGGGATGTTGAAATTAATGGGTGAGGGAGTAATTAGTGGTAAGATGGCTAAAGATGTCTTTGAAAAAATGTGTAAGACCGGAAAAGATGCCTCTCAAATTGTGAAAGAAAGTGGAATTACTCAAATTACCGATGAAGAGGAATTATTTGAAGTAATAGATAAGGTGATTAAGGAAAACTCTAAATCAGTAAATGATTTTAACCAAGGCAAAGAAAAGGCTTTAAACTATTTGGTGGGGCAGGTTATGCGTTATACCAAAGGAAGGGCTAAACCAGATTTTGTTTTTAATGCTTTAAAACAAAGAATAAAAAAAGGCCTGTAAAATATAGGTTTTGGATTAAATTCCAAACAGCAATAATATTATTTTAAATTAATGGAACACCACAGCAATGCTGTGGTGTTTTAAATATGAAGATAAAGTTATACTGTTTTATTATAAATATAAAACCTATATAGTTAACCGGAGAAATGTTATGAAAATTCCTAAAATGCTAAATCATTATACCAAATTACCTAATAGTATCTATATATTATTCTTTGCCCGAATGGTAAACTCTATGGGAGCTTTTGTCTATCCTTTTTTAACTATATATTTAACTAAAACTTTATCAATGGATGAAGGGGAAGCCGGTTTTATAGTGATGCTCGCCATTACAGCCCATCTTCCCGGCTTAATAGTGGGAGGAAAATTAGCTGATTGGTTAGGAAGAAAGAAAATTCTTCTTTTTTTTCAGGGTATGGCAGCAATTTGCCTTATACCTTGCGCATTTTTAAATAATTCAATTTTAATTCCGCGTTTGTTGATTTTATCTGCGTTTTTTCTAGGGGGAGCGCAACCCGCCAGCACTGCCATGACAGCAGATTTGACTAATCCGAGTAACCGAAAGGCTGCCTTCTCTCTTTTGTATTTAGGCAGTAATATTGGATTTGCTGTGGGACCGTTAATTGCTGGATTTCTGTATAATAATTATTTAATGTGGATATTTCTAGGAGATGCTGCCACTACATTTGCTTCTTTAACTTTGGTCTATCTATTTGTTAAAGAGACCCTTCCCTCTAAAGAAAAGATAGTAGAGAGTTACCAACTAGAGAATAATTATGAAAAAGCCGAAAAGGGTAATTTATGGCAAGTCTTACTGAAAAGACCCAGACTTTTATTATTTACCCTGATATCCTTAATTTATAGTTTTGTTTATGCCCAAACAACTTTTAGTATTCCCATTCAAGTTGTTGAATTATTTGGAGACAAGGGTCCTAAGATGTTCGGGGTAATTATGACCACTAATGCACTTGTAGTATCTTGCCTGACCATAATTATAATAAGCCTTACTCATAAAATAAAACCTGTGCTTAATGTGGCTTTAGCTGGAGTATTATACGCTATAGGGTTCGGTATGATATTTTTTATAATTGGTTTACCCTGGTTATTGTTTTCTACGATAATTTGGAGCATGGGAGAAATATTAGTCACTACCAACACTAATGTTTACATTGCAAATCATACTCCGATATCTCATCGAGGGAGATTTAATGCAGTTATACCGGTAATAATGGGAGCAGGATTTGCCCTGGGGCCGTTAATTAGCGGAGATTATATAAGAAAATATGGAATTAATAATATTTGGCCTGTAATATGCTTTTTAAGTATAACAGCAGCAGTATTAATGTATTTTCTATATTTCAATGAAAAAAAGAGGAAACAGTTTTAATTTATTAACTTTAGAAGTTTTTTCATAATAATTTTTAATGAACTTTTTATTTTAATCATTTTATTACCTCTTTTTAAAGAGATTAAAAAATCTATCCTGATAATATTCGAATAATCCCCAGTTATCCAATTCTTCTTTTAATTTAACCGGCTCCAATTCTCCTTTTTCGGCTAATTTAAATAATTTTACTATTTCTTCTCGGGCAGCTATCGGGACACCATATCTATCTTTAGAAATAATAGCTTGACCAGTCTGGTTTACGCCTACAAATCCTCTTCTTTTAAAATCGGGTATCTGAGTTGAATGAACACTTCTAATCATCATATCTAAAATAAATTTCGAAAGAGATACATCCCATAGACCGGCTGTACCTTTAATAACAGCACAAAGGGAATCTCCTTTTTTATCTATCTCATTGTTAATATTTTCTGCTACGGTTAACAAAGGACCGGAAACGAAATTCATTTCATCAAGTTCTTTGTTAACTTTAAATTTATAAAGAATTCCTGCTAAGTCAGGATATTGGCTGGCCAGTGTTTCAAATGCCTTTCTTGCTTCGCCGCTAAACCCTTCTATCCTAAACATATAAGAAGGAGTAAGTAACTTGGGTTGATACCAGCTGACTTTCCCCTCTCTAACTACAGTTTCTAAATTGTCTTTGGTAAATTCAGAATATACTGGCTCAGTAAGAACATAAAAATGAATTACCGAGGAACCAAAAGTAGATATTAGCTGTTTAGGTCTTCTTAATATTTCAGTATGTTCAAAGGCATATCTTATTCTTTCATCCATATCTATTTATACTCCTAATTGATTCAAAAAAATAATTTAATCTTTTCCTAAAAAAATTTATGAATAATTTATAGTCAATACGAAATTGCTCTGCCTGTTGTATTTCGTCTTTTTATTTTTTTTCTTAACGCGATACGCGAAACAAATTTATTCTGGGTTCTGGTTTTTTCTTTTATTTCCCCTTCTTAACTATTCACTATTTTATAATACACATGACAAAAAAAATATTTTAATATATAATATTACCACTATTATTTTACTACAGAAAGAGGGGTTATGTCACCTTTTCATCCTAATTGATAAATAATTATTTGAAATATACTACATTATAACTATATTTAATTAAAAAAGAGAGAAGGGGATTATTATTAGAAAGATTATTATTGGAGTTATGGGTGGAGGAGAAATAGTTAATGCCGGTGACTATAAAGATGCTCGCCGCTTAGGTGGTTTAATTGCTAAAGAAGGGTGGATTCTATTAAACGGAGGGAGAGCTTCCGGAATCATGGAAGCATCAGCTCGAGGAGCAAAAGAAAACAGTGGGTTAACTGTTGGTATTTTGCCTGGCAATGATTCTGCATGGGCTTCTGAATATATCGATATTCCCATATTGACAGGGATAGGTTTTGCCCGGAATTACATCAATGTTTTAACCAGCGAAGTGGTAGTGGCCCTTCCTGGGAAGACAGGAACTATTTCTGAGATTGCTTTGGCTCTAAATATTGGAAAAAAAGTGATTTCTTTAAATTTTAACTTAGGTCCTTTGTTTAAAAATTACGAAGAAGAAAAACAATTAATTTACGTTAAACAGCCAGAAGAAGTGATAAGTTTAATTAAAAAAATACTAAAAAGTGATTTTGATAAGGGAGTAGGGAAATATGTCTAAGGTATTAATGAAAGTAGATGGCGCCTGTTATCCCAACCCAGGAAATATGGCAATTGGGATAGTAATTTATAAAGACGGAGAATTATTTAAAAAAATAAGTGAAGCCATTGGCTATGGAACTAATAATATTGCTGAATATACAGCCTTAATTAGAGGATTAGAAGAGGCAATAAAAATAAATCCGGAGAGAATAGACGTACATTGTGATAGCCAATTAGTAGTTAAACAATTAAATAAAAAATATAAAGTCAAGAATAAAGGAATAATTCCATTATTTAATCGAGTTGAAGAAATTATTCGCAACATTCCAGCAAAAATATATTTCATCTGGGACAGAAGAGATAATAACTTTGTGGCTGATGGTTTAGCTAAGAGAGCTTTGACAGAAGAAGAAATAAGTAAGAGAAAAAAGTCTGCTAAAGATTTAAAGGTAGAACGAAAAAATGACTATTTTTTAGTAAGCAGTTCAAAGCCAGGGAAAAATTATAAGGTTGACATAAATATTCCTCAGTGTGAGTGTATAGATTTTTTGAGAAGGGCTCGAAAATTAAAACTCGAGTGTAAACATATAATGGCAGTCAGAACTTTTCTACAAGAAAAGGAAGGAAAAAGAGAGATCAAGAGTAGGCCAAAGATGAAAATTTTAGTATTAAGTAAGATGCTAAAACCTCAAGTATGGGAGAAGGCGTTTAATGAATTAAATAAAAAGATAAAACTTAATTTGGAATTTATTATCCCTAAAACAGATGAAAGAGAAACTATTAAAAAATATCTCAAAGAAGTTGAAGTGGCAATAGGTGGAACTTTCACTAAAGAAGACCTTGAAGGGACCAAGAAATTAAAATTAATTCAAATTCCTTATGCGGGAGTAGATAAATTAGATTTTAACTTGTATAAAAATTACTCAGATATATTTATTTGTAATATCCATGCCAATAAGTTTGCAGTTGCCGAACACACCTTTGCTCTTATTTTAGCCTTAGCCAAGAATATTGTTACTAATGATAGAGATTTGAGGTTGGGTAGATGGCATGGATTTTCTACTAAAGAACCTACCGTTCAACTTCAGGGGAAAAGTTTAGGAATAGTAGGTTTGGGTTCAATTGGGTGGGAGATTGCTAAAATTGGTCATGCCTTAGGTATGAAGGTGTATGCTTTAAAAAGGAAGACAGAAGAGAAAGATTTAAAAAAGAAAAATATTTTGGAATTTTTGGGAGAGAAAAAAAATTTAGAAAAAGTGATTAAGGAATCAGATTTTATTGTTGTAGCTGTTCCCCTGACTAAGGAAACCAAAAGATTAATTGGAAAAAAAGAGCTAAAGTTAATGAAGGGAAAATATCTTATAAATATTTCCCGAGGTGTGGTAATAGACGAGGAAGCTTTATTCATATCTTTAAAAGAAGGTAATCTTACCGGAGCAGCAATAGATACCTGGTATCAGTATCCTTCTTTAGAGCAAAGAGAAGTACTGCCTAGTAAATATGGTTTTCAAAAATTAAATAATGTGGTGATGAGTCCTCATACAGCAGGATATACTGATAGAGCATTAGAAGAAAATATAAAATCTGTTTTTGATAATATAGTGAAGATTTATTATAGGGAAGAACCAAAAAATCAGATAGATCCTGAATTAGAATATTAATGATATTCTAATTCTAAGCTAAAAACTTAAAGCGAAAAGCGCAAAACCATAATTCAAAATTTAAAACTTTTTCGTATAACTTATATTATTATCGTAAAAAGGGGCGGATTTATCCGCCCCTTTTTGTTTTAGTAATTTTTTTTGGCGTATGCAATACGCCCCTACAAATTACTCATTACTTATCGCTGTATTTCTTTACTATATACTCAATACTATATACTATATACTGTATCTTTAGGGTTTAGTTAAGTATTTCAAAAAATCAGAATCAGTAGAAAGTAAGACAGTAGTTTTATCTTTAAAAGTTAATCTATAAGATTCTAGAGTTCTGTAAAATTTATAGAATTCAGGATCTTGATTGAAACTCTCAGCATAGATTCTGATTGACTCTGCCTCTCCTTCACCCTTTAAAGTTTGAGCAGTCTTATAGGCTTCGGCTAAAATAACTGTTTTTTCCCTTTCGGTTTCTGCAATGATTTTTGCTGATTCCTCTTGACCCTCTGCTCGATACTGTTTGGCGATTCGCTCTCGTTCCGCTTTCATCCTATCAAAGATATATTTTTCATTTTCTGGTGGTAAGTCTACCCGCTTAATTCTTACATCTATGATCTCTATTCCATAGATATTGGCTTTCTCATTGCTTATTTCGGTGACTCTTCCCATAATACCTTCTCTTTTTTCCGAGACTATTTCACTCATATCGAACAAGCCCAAGTCAACTCTCAATTCGGAATATACAATATCATCTAATCTTGCCTGGGCACCATTTAAATCTCTAACAGTTTGTAAGAACTTTAAAGGATCGATAATTCTCCAACGGGCATAATTGTCTATAATTAAAGTTTTTTTGTCTTTGGTAATGATTTCTGTCGGGGCAGCATCGTAGACCAGCAGTCGGTCTTCAAAAAATACTACATTTTGAATAAAGGGAATTTTCCAACTTAAACCAGGCTCACTAATCGATCTTATCGGTTTACCAAATTGTAAAACGATTGCCTGCTTAGTTTCATCAACAATGAACAAGCTTAAATTAGCTAAGATTAAGATTCCTACAATAAGTATTATAAATAGTGTTCCTTTTTTCATTATTTGGTCACCTCCTTAGAAGGAGCAGCAAAGATACTCGCATCGCCCAATGATAATAGATTTATTAAAGGTTGATTTTCATCTAAGCCGACTATTATTTTGTTCATATTCGGTAAAATTTCTTCCATAGCCTCCAGATAAAGGCGGGCTTGAGTTATAGATTCACCTTTTTTATATTCGGTTAAAATACTATTGAATTTTGCTATATCACCCTCAGCTTTTTTTATTCTCTCAATTTTATAGCCTTCAGCTTCTTTGGTCATCTTTACCGCTTCTCCCCGGGCTTTCGGAATTATATCGTTTTTATACCCCTGAGCCTGGTTAATGTATTTACTTTTGTCTTCTTTAGCGCTGGCGACATCTTTAAAAGCGTCTTGAACTTCTTTGGGGGGATTAACATCTTGTAATTGAACTGCTACTACAAGAATTCCTGCCTTATAAGAATCTAAAAGTGTTTGCAGTAATTTTTTTGTTTCCTCCTGAATTTCATATTTTCCTACAGTGAGGGCTTCATCTATTTTTCTCTCTCCAATTACTTGTCTCAAAGCTGCCTCAGCAGCGCTTCTAACTGTTTGTTCAGGTAAAATAATATTAAAAAGATAGTTTACCGGATCTTTTATTTTATATTGCACAATTGCTTCTGCACTGACAATATTTTCATCCCCGGTCAGCATCAATGCCTCTGTTGGAATTTCACGGTATCGAGCTGGTGGGCCAAAGGTAATAGTGCGAAATCCTATTTCAACTCTTTTTACCTGAGTGACAGCTGGAGTAACTACTGTTTCTATGGGGAAAGGCAGATGATAATTAAGTCCCGGACTTTCTATGCGGACAAATTTACCAAATCTTCTGATCACTCCTTGTTCATCGGGGGCGACTACGAAAATTCCGCTGGCAAGATAAAGAGCGATTATTACTACTGCAACAACACTAATTATACTCTTAGAAAATTTTAATTTTGGTATTTTTTCAGCAAGATTAATAATCTTTTCTTTTTCTTCATCATAATAATCTGGCATGATAATTTCCTCCTTTGATTGATATTTGTATTAAAACTATATCATTAATTAAGATTATTCTCAAATATATTAATTCACCGATTTACCAATTCACCGATTGACCAATTATATCAGTCGATAATGAATAGTATAATTAGTATATAATATTTAGTATTTAGCAATTCTAAGAAGATAGAATACCAAAGTTAGAATATACTTGTTGCGTATCGATTGTATTATATAGTAAAGAAAATACATGTCAGAAATCAGGAGCCAGAATAATTTCTTATCTTAATATTTGTTTAACTTGATAACTGGTAAACTAGGTAACCGGATAACGGATGAATTGGTGCTAGTTTTAATCGGAGAATTGGGAAATTGGTGAATTGGGTAATTAGTTAATACTCTTGAAATGAAAAATTAAACAAGCTATAATAGATAAAATTTAGAAACTATCAACTCAAATTAGAAAAGGGTAATATTTATAGATAGTTAAATGTAAAAAGACACTACAAATAAACGAAAGGAGAAAAAGATGTCTTTTGTAACCACTAAAGAGATGTTAAAGGAAGCTCAAAAAGGAAGGTACGCTATCGGGGCATTCAACGCCAATAATATGGAGATTATTCAGGCCATAATAGAGACTGCCGAAGAGGAAAGAGCACCGGTGATCTTACAGGCCTCCCAGGGAGCTATAAAGTACGCCGGACTGGATATGATTGTAGCCATGGTTAAAGTTATGGCTGAAAAAGTAAAGATACCGGTTGCCCTGCACTTGGATCACGGAACAGACTATTACCAGAATATAAAATGTCTAAGAGCGGGCTTTACCTCTCTAATGTACGATGGGTCAAAATTAGCCTTTGATGAAAACGTTAAGATGACCAAAAAGGTAGTGGAGATGGCTCACGCCTGTGATATTCCGGTAGAGGCAGAATTAGGTCAGATAGGTAAGATGGGCGATAGTGATGAACCGGGGGTGGCCTTGGAAAAAGTAAAAGAGAGCATGGCGGTCCCGGAAGAAGCGCTAAAATTTGTCAAGTTAACCGGGATAGATTTTCTGGCTGCTGCCGTGGGGACCATTCACGGGTGCCGTACCCCTTTCGCCAAGTTAGATATCCCCCGTATCGAAAAGATAAGAGAATTAAGCGGAGTTCCCTTAGTCTTACACGGTGCCTCCGGAGCTGATGACCAAGAGATTAGAAAAGGTATCTCCGCCGGAATATGCAAGATCAATATCGATACCCGCATCAGGATGGAATTTAGCCAAAAGATGAGAGAGGTAATAAAAGCAAATCCCCAAGAGATCGACCCCCGCAAAATATTGGGACCGGCAAAAGAGGCGGCCAAAGAGATTATTCGGGATAGAATAAAGGTCTTCGGTTGTAAGGGAAAGGCGTGATGAAGATGATTAAAAGGATAGGTATCCTAACCGGAGGAGGAGACTGCTGTGGCTTAAATCAGACGATAAGAGGAGCAGTCTACCGGGCTAAAGATTTTAATTACCAGCTATTCGGCATTCATGATGGTTGGAAAGGTCTGGTCGAAGGATCGATCTCTCCCCTTAATCTTGTAGATGTTGAGGAATTAGTAGATAAGGCAGGTACTTTCCTAGGTTCATCCCGAACCAATCCCTACAAAATAGAAGATGGGGTAAAGAAGGTTTTAAAGACCATTAAAAATTATAGTTTAGATGCTATTATAGCTGTCGGCGGAGAAGATACCCTGGGGGTAGCTAATAAATTATTTAAAGAGGAAAAAGTGAACCTGGTCGGTGCTCCCAAGACCATGGATAATGATCTTAGCGGGACCGACTATACCTTCGGTTTTGACAGCTCGGTAACCAGGGCGGTAGAGGCTATGCGAGCCTTGGAAGATACCGGGCGTTCTCATCACCGGGTAATGGTCTTGGAAGTTATGGGAAGACACGCCGGTTGGGTAGCCCTCTTCAGCGGAATGGCCTGTGGAGCTGATTGGATTTTAATCCCCGAATACCAAACAGATATCGATGAAATGTGTAAACAGCTACAGAGAGTATATGCAAGAAAAAAATATGCCCTTGTGGTAACCTCAGAAGGAGTTGATCTGGGGACTCTTGAGAAAAAAGAAGAGTTAGATCAGTTCGGGCATATGGTTTTAAGAGAAAGAGGAGTAGGCAGTCAATTAAATAAGCTGATCTGTGAAAAAACAGGGTTAGAAGCAAGACATGCCGTAATCGGACATATGCAAAGGGGAGGAATACCCACAGTCTTCGATAGAATTTTAGGTCTTCGCTCAGGGGTTACTGCAGTCAATCTGATTCATGAGGAAAAATATGGCTATATGGCCGGTTTGCAGGGGAATGAAGTTATCGGTGTTCCCCTGGAAGAAGCAGTGAGTAAACTTAAAACCGTAGATAGGAAATGGTGGGAACTGGCGCAGGTGTTCTTTAAATAAAAAACTGTATCGAGTATCGAGTATATAGTATCGAATAAAGAGAAAAAATAAAGAGAAGAATAACTGAAAAAATAAAAAACTTTCAAGATTTGAGAATCTGGCAAATAGGAATAGAAGTTGTTAAAGAAATTTATTAATTATTCACTTAATATTGTTTTATCAATTGAACTTTCTTTCTTAACTATACTCGATACTGTTTATACTTTCTTGAGTTTTTCTTTTTTTTCTTTCTTGACTCGATACCCGATACTGTTTTTACTTTCTTTTATTTCTTGACTCGATACTATATACTCGATACTGATTAAAGCTGGGGGTTTTTATCGTGCGGCACGCAAACTTTGTTCACCTACATGTACATACTGAATATAGTCTATTGGATGGAGCCTGTCGAATATCAGAATTAGTCGCTCAAGCTAAAAAGCATAAGATGCCGGCCTTGGCTATTACCGATCATGGAGTTATGTATGGAGCGATACAATTCTACAAAGAAGCTATTCGACAGGGAGTAAAGCCCATTATTGGCTGTGAAATGTATGTTGCCCATCAAAGCAGACTCGATAGATCCACACAAAGAAAAGAAACTCCTCATCATTTAATACTACTGGTTAAAAATAATGAAGGCTATAAAAATTTAATAAAGCTAGTTACTTCATCTTACTTAGAAGGTTTTTATTACAAACCAAGAATTGACAAAGAAATATTAAGAGAACATAGTAGCGGATTAATTGCTCTTTCAGCCTGTTTAAAAGGAGAAATCTCTCAATGCATTTTACAGAAAAATATTAAAAAGGCAAAAGAAGTAGCACTTGATTTTTTAGATATTTTTGGAGAAGATAATTTTTATTTAGAATTACAAAAAAACGGTATTCCCGAACAGGAAATTGTGAATGAAAATCTCATTGAAATAAGCCGGGAACTTTCTATCCCTCTTGTTGCGACCAATGATATCCATTATATAAATAAGGAAGATGCTCGAGCACACGAAATTTTACTTTGTATCCAAACAGCTACCAATTTAAGTGACCCCAAGCGCTTAAAATTTTCTACCGATGCATTTTATTTTAATTCCCCCGAAGAGATGAATGAAAATTTTTCAAAAGTTCCTCAAGCCCTCGAAAACACTATCCGTATTGCTGAAAAATGTAATTTAGAAATTGATTTTAGGCACGCTCAATTACCAGAATTTAAAGTTCCTCCTGAACATAACATTAATACTTATTTAAAAGAGCTTTGTTATAAAGGGCTCAACGAGAGATATTCTGAAATTACAAAAAAATTAGAGGAGAGGTTAGAGTACGAACTTTCAGTTATTAAAAAGATGGAATTTGAACCTTATTTTTTAATTGTGTGGGATTTTGTAAGATATACTAAAGAAAAAGGAATTATGGTAGGACCCGGACGAGGTTCTGCAGCAGGGAGCTTAGTTGCCTATTGTCTGAATATTACCAATATTGACCCTATAGCATATGGTTTACTGTTTGAAAGATTTTTAAATCCTGAAAGAATCAGTATGCCAGATTTCGATATTGATTTTTGTTATGAACGAAGAGAAGAAGTAATTGAATATGTTTCTAAAAAATATGGTAATGATAAAGTAGCTCAGATAATTACTTTTGGTACTATGGCAGCCAGAGCTGCTATTAGAGATGTAGGCAGAGCTTTGGGAATTCCCTATGCCCGGGTGGATACTATCGCTAAAATGATTCCCTGGGAACCCAATATTACTATCGAAAAGGCCTTAAAGATGGAGAGCCGAATTAAAGAGTTAATGAAAAGCGATAAGGATATAAAAAAGTTGATTGAGACTGCTTCTTCTTTAGAAGGTTTAGCTCGACATGCTTCTACTCATGCTGCAGGCATAGTTCTTTCCCGAAAGCCATTGACTGATTACATTCCTCTACAAAAGACAGCTGAAGGGGAAACATGTACCCAGTATGCTATGGCTGAATTGGAAGAACTGGGATTATTAAAAATGGATTTTTTGGGACTTCGCACATTGACTGTTATAAGTAATGCTTTAAAAATAATAAAACATACCCGGGGAGAAGAGGTTGATATAAACAAGATTCCTTTAGATGATAAAAAAGTATACAAGATGTTATCTAAAGGAAATTGTGCTGGCATTTTCCAATTAGAGAGTGAAGGGATGAGAGATTTAGTTAAAAGATTAAAACCTGAAAACATGGAAGATATTACTGCCTTGCTGGCATTGTATAGACCGGGACCTTTGGGAAGCGGTATGATCGAAGATTTCATTGATGGAAAGAAGGGAAAGGTCAAAATAAAATATCCTCACCCTTGTTTAGAACCTATATTAAAGGAGACTTATGGAGTAATTGTTTATCAGGAACAGGTAATGAAGATAGCCAGTGAATTGGCTGGCTTTACTTTGGGTCAGGCTGATATCCTGCGAAAAGCTATGGGGAAAAAACAGAAAGGAGTGATGGAGAAGCAACGGGAACTTTTTATAAAAGGTGCTCAAAAAAATAATGTTAAAAAAAATACGGCTGCTGAAATATCTGATTTGATTGCCTATTTTGCCGGATATGGTTTTAATAAATCTCACAGCGTTTCTTACGCCTTTATCTCCTATCAGACTGCCTATTTAAAAACTCATTACACTATAGAATATATGGCTTCTTTACTTACCAGTATTATGGGAAATAATGATAAGGTGGCTTTATATATAAAAGAATCCCGTAATATGAATATTGAAATACTACCACCCGATGTTAATCAGAGTTTGGTAAATTTCACAGTGGTAGAGGGAAAGGCTATTCGCTTTGGGCTAGCTGCTGTTAAAAATGTTGGCGAAAAAGCCATAGAAAGCATTATTAAAGAACGTAAAGAGAATTCTAATTTTACTTCTTTGTTCGATTTTTGCCAGAGAGTCGATTTAAGAGTAGTAAATAAGAGGGTAGTCGAAAGTTTGATAAAGTGTGGTGCATTCGATTCTAACGGTGCAAAAAGATCTCAATTATTGGCAGTTTTAGATGTATCCTTAAAAAGCGGACAGGAATATAAAAAATCTAAGAGAAATGGACAGACTTCACTTTTTGATCTTTTTGAAGAAGATAGTCTGGGCAAGAATGGCGGTACCTATCAGGATAGATTACCAGATATATCAGAATTTTCTAAAAATGAACTTTTGGCTATGGAGAAGGAAATGTTAGGATTATATATTTCCTATCATCCGTTGAATGATTACAAGGAAAGATTAAAGGAAATTGTAACTTCCACCTCAATTGAATTAGTTAATTTTTCAGACAGAAGTAGAGTAGTTTTAGCGGGAGTGGTTAATAATTTTAAAAGAAAGAGTACTAAAAATGGAAATCTTATGGCTTTTATTACCTTGGAAGATTTAGAGGGCACTGTAGAAATAATAGTATTTCCTAAGGTTTATGAAAAATGCAAAGAAATTATAAAAAAAGATGAGATTGTCATAACAGAAGGACAGCTTGATGTGGCAGAAGGAAAGACAAAAGTTATAGCCGAGAAGATATCTCTTTTAGAAAAATATGTAGAAAACAATAAATCTACTCCTAAAGCGAAGGAAAGGTATCAAAATCCTGCTGAAGAACTCCATCTCGAGATTAACACTAAAATAGATGAACCTGATATTTTAAGAAAATTGAAAGAATTATTTTACAGTTATCCGGGGAAAAACCAAGTAGTACTTCATTTTAAGGATGGGGATAGAACTGTATCGCATGCCATAGGTAAAAAATAT
>Ga0255420_10094_pt1 | contig 18261 bp, 24 predicted proteins | sample ANMaggSeSYBR02I3_FD_182630 | JGI IMG/M metagenome (GOLD analysis project Ga0255420, IMG submission 182630) | Sediment cell enrichment communities from methane seep in Santa Monica Basin, California, United Staets - ANME aggregate JGI... | ecosystem: Environmental > Aquatic > Marine > Cold seeps >...
TGAAGATATAATGATAATAGCCTTTTTTTCCTTTAAACTGTGGTATTGGTTTTTTTTTTCATTGATTTTGCTTCAACGTACTCGAAAGTTGTTACCTTTTTATCAAATAATGTTGTTAAAGGGCCTGGAATATTACCCCAATAAGTAGGTGATCCGATTATTAAAATATCAGCCTGTTTTATCTTTTCAGATAATAAATGTGCATCATCATATGGCAATACACATTTTTTATTCGGCCTATACTTTAAACAGCCAATACATGGCTTAATTTTTAAATCGTAACCTATCTTCGCAAGTTTAAAATAAAATCGACAGCAGCAAAAAACTACATTTTTGGAGTCAGTTCTACATTTTGATCTATTCAATCACTTGCCATTGGTTTTTTTTCTAATGTTATGAAGCACATATTAATATGAGGGAGTATATATAAATATTTTGTGCAGAGGGTCTGTTCCTACAAAAAAATAAATTTTCACTCTCTACATTTGGAAATAACGCTAGCATTAAGACCCACGAGTAGTTTTTTAGGCAAATTAAACGGTTAATTAAACCATTCAATAGTATGATTAGATGAAACGTTATCGTGAATTGCAGATAGAATTATTGCAGTTACACCACTTTTACGTGGCTTCCATTGATAAATAGAACTTTCACTGTAATCCTTCCATGTGAAACTGCGCGGTATTTCAATTAACTTGTTCATATCCTCATTTTATATAATTCCATTTTTAAAATATATACACATTGCATACATACTAAACACATTGTATATACTCATTTTGGATGTGTTGCCCAGCTTTTTCAATGTGCTACTACCCTTCGTTTCTTTAAAATCTATTGTATCCAAAAGGAAATAGGATGCATTCTCTCCCTCTTTCAATCAAATCGAATTCAGGCTCATTACCGGTATTCAATGATACTCTCGCAGTACGGATCGCCTTCACACATCGTTTTATTATAATAATGGGTGCACTTATGGTTCAGGTGTTCTATAATCGATTTTGTGCAGGATTGACATGTTATTTGAACATTTTTTTCCGGGTCTAGGTTCATCTCATTTGCTTTATTCAGTATAGGACAGACAGTCACCCTGCTCACTGATTTACCTTCGGTAACCTTTATATCCTCAATGGTGAACTCAAGCCCGGTGAGTATTGATAATATTGTAGAAAAAGTCTCATGGATCTCCCTGGCATTGCCTAAAGGCAAATCCAGAGCTAATGCAAGGTCCTTAAATGCTTTCCCAGCTTCAAAATACATCAGTTGCTCGTTCCCACCATCTGTGGTGTAAAATTCTTTCTTAAAGAAAATATCATAGATCAAGGGTACTGCTCTGGCTACTTTGATGGAGGTCTCCCACTTCTGAGACAGAGGAATGTTTTCAACCATGGTTACCAAAACTCCCGTGCAATTTTAGATATTGTATCCACTCATTTATATGTGTGGCAATCATACAAGTATCTTTTTGTTATCTGGTATAGAGGCTGTCTAACAATTAATATAAGCAATAAAATCATTCCTTATTTTCTTATTTAAAGCCATATCTTGCTTTCTTTTTCCCGTGATTTTTAATTAATGGATAGCTTCTATAATATTAAACTTCACATTCCTAAACTGCCGATTCAATCGAAAAGCGCCTGCCTGCCCCCGCATACACCACAAGAACTGGCGGAGCAGAGCGGGACGGGCACATGGACAGAGTTAAGGAGAGATGGGCGGCTGGAATGCGGAATAAGGGAAAATCTGCCAGATAATTATAAATAAATTAAATGAACATTCCATCAGTAATATCTAGAATTTTCGGAGGTACAGCCCTTGAGAGTGGAAGATATATTGAGAGAAGGTTATGAAATATACATAGAACAGTTTGTTACATTTATCATTGCAACATTGATCGCTGCAGTGGGGTCAATTTTCATCATAACTGCCCCGCCCCTGTTCTTTGGAATCTTCTATATGGCGTTAAAGGTGATTCAGGGGGATGAAGTGGAAATAGGAGATGTGTTAAAGGGATTTGACTACTTCATCACCAGCTGGGTGCTAGTAATAATAGCTGGACTGGCAATATTCGTGGGCCTGGCATTTCTTATAATTCCCGGCTTGATTCTAATCGTATTATTCCAGTACGCTATACCTATTGCCATATCAGAGAAAAAGGGTGCCATCGATTCCCTGACAAAAAGTTATGAAATAGGATGGGCGAACCTGGAATTTTCAATAATACTGGGTATTATATTATGTGTAATCAATGGAGTTGGGAATGCCCTTCAGGTAGGCTGGTTGATAACATACCCGTACACCGTGATTTGCTTTTGCATAGCTACCCAAAAACTGACTGAAGTGCGAGGTCAGTAAAATAGATTAAAAGTTAAGTTTATAGTATTATATTTCAGGCGGAGTCCTCATCGGCAAAAAACACCCCTTCTCACTTCGCACTAAAAGCCCCCGGAATAATCGAAAAGCGCCTGCCAACCTCCACACCACAAAGGCGGGCGGTGCAGAGCGGGACGGGCACTCGGGCAGAGTGGAGGCGAGAGGGGGGCGGCAGGATGAACAGTACTCGACCAGTTATTTATCCAGCCCCATAGCCTGGGCATTGGGGCATTCCTTCTTGGCAGCGCAATGAACGCACGCTGTTTTTTGAAAGACCACAAAGAACCGGAACAGGAGCAATCCAATGACTGCAAACCATATTACCAGTACTATGAACGAGAAGTCTAGGATCAGCGCAGGGATCATGGCAATAATGGGCAGGAACAGGGCTGCCATATACAGGTTGTTATGACAGAACAATCCTTCCCCACGTTTTGGAAAGTCTTTCACATTCCCTTCCCGTGCGATTTTTCTCGACACCAGGTTCATTCCTGATGTACAGCGAGAATTGTCCATCCTGTAATATACACAGTTGGGGCAGACCGAAAGTGGCATAAGTACATACATCTGGAAGAAGGCGAACAGGATATACAGGGTTCCCAATACATTCCCCATCCATGAATGGTAGCCAAGGATAATCCCTGCTCTACCCAGCAGAAAATGGAATATCGTCGTTCCATTATAGATCAGAACATTCGATAACGGATATCTTGAATAGATTTTTGGCTTGATGGTATTCATATTTTCTCCCTCTCTGAATCTTTAATCTGGCCATTGGACTCCTGTGTCTTTACAATACCTCGAATCCATATTTCAGGAGCAGAACTGAATTAATAAGGGTCAAGTAAATGATAAGAGCCGACCAGAAATTTCTGAACTCCTTTGCTCCCTTTATATAGTGATAGGTATGAAATGCGGGCACGGCCAGACCTATGAATCCCCATATTATGGCAATGAGAACACCGGTAACATTCCTATCAATCAATAGGAAAATGCCGAATACCTGTATCGCGGTAAGGAAAATCGTTATAATGAAAAAAGGAACATAACCAATTTTCATAAAAGGCATCATTTCCCATTCTTTAAAGTACGTAGAATCCATCTGATGTAATAACAACAAAGCTAACTGAATGATCATCAAAACTTCAACAAGGATAAACATCTCTATCTCAACAACTCCCATTTATTCAATCTGCAGTCTAGTGTTAGATGCCATTACCATGCGATTACTATTGCCTGTTATATAATTTTTTTGTATCCAGTATCTTCATCATATCGTCACACCAGCCAGTCGCAGCACCGTATAGACCACAACAGCCACCCCCCAATATATGAAAAAACCCCAGATGTAAGTATAGTAGGCCAGAGGTCCGCACTTCGGATAGACATACTCACGCTCAGAGAACCACAGGATGATGTTGATGTACACTGAAATAGCCCCCGATGCAGCCCATAGTGCATAACCCCAGACCTGACCCAGTATTACACCAATACTCCCGACTGCTAACAGCGGCAGCCAGATAATAATATCAGCCCAACCCGCACCATATGACATGCGGAAATGGGTCTTATCGGCCCAATCCTCTCCTTTGCCAATAATGATATCACGGGTTTTCTGGCTCTGGGGTCGCAGTACCATCAGTAGCTGGACATACAGGATCGGCAGAAAGATGAATACCAGCCCAAAAATGATGAGCATCCATGTGATCAATGTTGGTTCAAGCATTTAATTCCGCCTTTGATCTTTTTTCGATATAATCCTATTATCCTCAAAGTATTCTCGATTTACCCATAGACCAATAATTCCCAATAATGAAGGTATCGTCCAAAGAATAATGGCCAAGATCACTGTTTCGGGATATGACGGCCATCTCTGGAACGCAAAAACAATTGGAAAATACACACCAATGGTAAACTCCATCAATCCTGCGGCAAAACCATATAACTTTTTTCGCAGGATGCCGATAAGTGCCACAATGCCAATTGGAAGCGCCCACAACATATCTGCTATTGTTACACCCCAGCTCTCTTTTGCCCAGGCACGCTCAGCAGCATCACCGGTAAAACGTTCGTTCTGCAATCCCAGGTCTACTGCACTATCCCAATTGATGAGGGAATAAGCTTGCATACCATAACCCAAAAACAGGGCCAAAAGAGCTGCAATGGCAATCCACACTCCCAACGGGAAACGACCGATCACTTTGTTCAGTATGTTCATTCTTCTCCTCCTTCAACTTTTATTATCTGCAATGGTGCTAACAAAATCGGCAATGACCTTCTTAATTTCATCTTCATGCCCGAGAGTCAGATGCCCTCCTGTTTCAAAAGGTAGAAATGTAGCTTTTGGTATTTTGTCTGCAAGTTCCTGAGCTCCCGGAAATTTTGCTACCGGGTCATCCATAGCGTGAATAATCAAGGTAGGTACTTGTATTTCATGAAATGGATAGCCTGCATTGATATCCGGATTGGAAACATACCCGTCGTTGAGTATCCCTTTTGTTCTCAAATTAACAGGTAAGCTTGACCTGAATACATCTTTCACATGAACGTATTGTTGTTTTGTTAACCGCTTTTTCAGGGAAGCAGATACAAACATGGACATCATGATCTTTATGAAGAAAGTTGTTAACAACCAATAGATAACATTTGATCCAAAGACGATTTTCATTAGTATTTTTGGAGGGGATGGGGCGAGAATACCCGGAACGTTCGAGGAATGTAGTATTAAACCATTACAACGCTCTGGATATTGCAGTGCAAACCTGATGGCAGACGTTCCGCCTGCTGAATTTCCATAGATCACAACGCTGTCAATGCCTAAATGATCTAGCAGGTGAGCATATACATCAGCTTGTGCCTTTGGGCTGGCATCCTCAGGAAGAGGAGTTTTCAGGTACCCAAATCGAGAAACACAAATAATGTCATACTTATGACCAATCAAATTGTCCACCATTCCAAGCCCCTGATCTATCCCTCCGGTCATACCATGGGATACCAAAATCAGAACTCCTTTGCCTGATCTTAGATACTCAATCTTTCCGTTGGGCGTATCTGCAATGTTGCTATCTAATGCCAGCACTTTTTTTCTTGCATTTTCCAGATCTTTTTTGAAGGACATGGTCACAATGGATTTTTTAATTCTGCTTCCTCTCGGTCCACCAGGCTAATGCTGCAAATATAAAATAGAGACTTAAACTAAATATACTAAATACAGCAACCGGCATTTCTTCTTCCGGTGCGAACATTGTCGGGGTATATAAAAGAACTAAAAGAGCGATAAGAATAACTGGTCGTTTAAGGTTTTCTGCATCCTTGTAAAGATAATATCCTGCTCCAAGGAAAAAACCAATTTCAAGGAAAAAGGCAATCCATGGATAATTCCACAATCCCAGACCGACTTTATAACTATTGAACAACAAGGGCATATCTGGTGTGTGGGCTATAAAATCAATGAACCAGTGTGATACTACTCCTATTGAGAGTGCAATTCCCCATGTCTTGTTCTTTAATTTCCAGATGACCAGGAAAACAATAAATGCAATCACCAGGCTGCTGGATAATGAGTGTGTGAAGGGAACATAATCTATTGAAGTTCTCAAGAAAGGATTAGCAGTGGGATTATAGCTCATTTTTTCCACACCAAGTAACACTAAAGAAAATGCCAGAATATCAACAAACTGGACTGCAATAAAAAATACCCATAGCGGAATCTCATTAAACTTCTTTTTTAATAAAAATCCGACTGCATAATGTCCCACAAACATTTATACCTACTTCCATTATTTTAGATCAATCTCCCATTATTCTAATTAATAATAGTGATAGAACTGTTACTGATTTAAATACTTTGCTAACCTTGATATTATTTAAAATATCTTTGGTGCTGGAAAATTGAATTCAGATAATTATATCCCCAGACTTTTGGGTGCAGCGTTTTTTATTGTTGCCGTTACAAGTATACTCGGTGGAACTCTGCTTAGTTCAATAATTGGATCCGTTAGTATATCAGATGGCCTTGTTAATATTTCAAATCAAACTATGCTGATGCGGATAAGCATTCTGATTGAACTATTAACCTGCGTTGGAATAGTTGTTTTGGCGGTCCTGCTTTCCAGGTACTTTGGGGCAGCAAGCCAAAGGACTGAAGATCTAATTTTCCTCAAAGAGCTTATTGAGGCAGGAAAGATAAAATCTGTCATAGATCGACGCTATCCGTCAGAACAAATTGCCGAGGCTCATAGCTATGTCGAAAAAGGACACAAAAAGGGAAATGTCGTCATCACTGTGGAGCATAATATCAAAACCTAACAAACCAGGAGGAATTGAAATGACAAACCTTATCACCGATTTATCACAACAAAAAGCTGTAACACTTTTAAGGATCATGTACCCGATTTGGGCGATAGTCGGGCTACTTTCCCAGAATTTTGGGCGTCTTGGTGATAATGGCAGGTTTTGGCTATCTGCTAGGTTCTTTTGCTCATTTTCTTTTACCTGACTACGAAGCAATATCCTCAGTATTAGAAATTATGACAATAGGAGAAACAATATTCATGGCCTGGGTTTTGTTGAAAGGGGGTAAAATACCGAAAATATATCCTGAGATTACATAATAAAAAGAAAGGAGAGAAACAATGAATTCAAACAGAAAGGCAGCAATAATTGTGGGAGTATTATACATAGTTGCGACGGTTTCAGGCGTACTAAGTCTTGCTCCTCTGGCATCCCTGCTAGATGGTCCGGATATTCTTACTAATATTGCTGAAAATGAAAACAAATTGATAATGGTAGCGTTCCTTTATTTGATTATGGCTGTTGCTGTTGCCGGTGTTGCGTTTATGATATATCCGGTCCTGAAACAGAACACAGACACAGAGATCAAAGAAGGTTTGGCTCTTTGGTATGTTGGCACCAGAATAACTGAGAGTGCAACCTTTGTTGTTGGTGTACTCGTCACACTATCACTATTGACATTGAGTCAGGAATTTATAAAAGCAGGATCTCCGGATGCGTCCTATTTTCAAACCGGAGGTACTGTATTAATAGCAGCATCCAATTATGCCTGGATGCTTGGGCAAAGCGTTTTTTGCATAGGTGTTCTGATGTTGAATTACCTGTTGTATCTATCAAGGCGCGTTCCTCGATGGTTATCAGGCTGGGGTTTTATTGGAGCCCCATTGATGTTGGTAGCAGGTTTTCTTCTTCTGGTCGACGGAGATCCCAACTCGCTGCTCTCAACCGTTTTGTATGCTCCATTAGCCTTGCAGGAAGTAGTTTTTGCGGTATGGCTGATAGTTAAAGGTTTTAATCCATCTGCAATCGATTCCAGATCTGCAAAAGGAGTGGAAACATGAATTCAGACAAGATCATTCCACGGCTTTTAGGTCTGATGTTTCTTATTGTAATAGTTATTGGAATACTCAGTGGATTATTATTGGATTCATTAAATTACTCTATGACAGGCCCACCCGTTGATATATCTAAAACTGTGATCAGTTTTTCAGATAATGCAACAATTGTGCAGATGAGCATCGTAGGTTTTCTCATTGAAGCCGTTGCAATTGTACTCCTAACCGTATTACTTTATACAACCTTAAAAAGTCAAAATATAATTATTGCCCATTGGGCTTTTGGATTATGGATACTTGAAGCAGTGTTCCTTGCTTTCAGACAAATAAACGCATTCTCTCTCTTATATACAGGTCAAGAATATGTAAAGGCTGGAGCTCCAGATCCTTCATATTTCCAAACTCTTGGCAGTTTATTTTATGAGTTAATGCATTTTAGTTATGATGTTCAAATGGTTTTTTATTGTACAGGAGGTGTACTGTTTTACTACTTATTCCTTAAATCAAGATATGTTCCAAAAGTGTTATCTATTTTTGGTATAATAGTGGCTTTAGTGGGTTTTATTGGAGAATTGTTTACAATATTTGGTTATGTGGTTCCATTATACGTATTCCTTCCAATTTTGCCCTTCGAATTAGCGATTGGGATATGGCTGATGGTTAAAGGATTTAATCCATCTGCAATCGATCCCGCAAGAGGAGTGAAACAATGAATTCAGAAACAAAGACTGCAACAATCTTAGAAGATATGAAGATAAATGTGAAGATAAAGCTCTCAGTATTGTGGGCAACTGTGATGTTTATATACATATATGTGGATATTTTTGGATTTTATCAACCGGGGGAAATAGAGAATATATTAGCGGGAAAAGTATGGGAATTTGAAATCACCCAAGCATGGGCGTTGGGATCTCTTATATTAATGACGATTCCGAGTCTAATGGTTTTCCTGTCCCTGGCATTGAAGGCTAAAACGAATCGCCGGACAAACATCATCGTGGCTACCTTATATATTGTTATTGCGATAGGAAATCCGATAGGAGAGTCTTGGGCTTTTATATATTTTGGTTCTATTGTAGAACTTGTGCTTCTTTCACTAATTGTCTGGTATGCATGGAAGTGGCCTATACTTGAAAGAGTGGAAGTCACATAATAGATAGGGTACTCTGGAACATAGTAACAAATAAAATGTGGGAAATATGGATTCACACAGAAAGACCGCAATAATTGTGGGAGTATTGTTTATATTTGCGACGGTCGCAGGCGTATTAAGTATTGTTTTTGGTCCTAATCTTGATACTCCGGATTATCTAGCCAATCTTTCAGCGAATGAAAACCAAGTGTTGATAGGAGCGCTACTTGAGTTTGCTATGGCTGTCCTAATTGTTGGTATACCAATTTTTACGTATCCAATCTTAAAAAAGTATAATGAAGCCTTAGCTCTTGGGTACGTTATTTTCAGGACTATTGAGGTAGTAATCTATACTGTTGGTGCAATCAGTCTACTAACACTATTAACATTAAGTCAGGAATTTGTATTAGCAGAAGCTACAGATGCTTCCTATTTTCAAACCTTAGCCACTTTATTGCTGGCAGTACGTGAATGGGGAGTAGGTATGTTTTCAGCTATCGTTTTTAGCCTGAGTGCTCTGATCTTAAATTATATATTATATCGATCAAAACTCATTCCTCGATGGTTATCAGGTTGGGGTCTTATTGGAGCCATATTGTATTTAGGATCAGGCTTTTTACCTCTGATCGGCTATGGTTCCAGCTCGACGATCTATCTCCTTATGGAAGCTCCATTGGGGCTGAATGAAATGGTATTTGCGGTATGGCTTATCGTTAAAGGATTCAATCCATCTGCAATCGATTCCGAGTCTGCTAAAGGAGAGAAACAATGAATTCATCTATATCGGAGAAACTTATGAAAAGATATGCATTAATAGCTATACTATGTTTAATGTGGGCATTCATGATAATGAAAACAATACTAACTCCAGGAGGAGTAGGAGATGTTAATGCTCAATATTATGGAATAATGCTTGATAACACATGGCAGGCACATTTTAACACAGACTTACTTATTCATACAATAGTATTTGCATGTTGGATAATATACAGAGAAAAATCAAAGGTTACTGGTATTTTATATGGATTATTATCAGTCAATTTAGGAGCAATCTTTACAATATTATATTTAATTATAACACTAATTAAATCAAAAGGTGATTCAACCTTATTTTTTAAAGGTCGACATTCATCCTTTGATTAATGGGTACTTTTTCTGTACAGCTTACCAAATACTTGGAACGAAAATAATTAGAGTATGAAATACCACAAATTTAGAATAGTTGAAGATTTTGCTAAAACTGATCAAACCTATGATATTATTTTTGACACGGTAGGCAAGACTTCGTTTACAAGTTGCAAAAGCTCGCTATAGCAAAAAGGATTCAATTCATCTGCAATCGATTCCGGGTCTGCCAAAATAGATATAAACAAAATAAAATGAGCACATCTAAAATAAGAAAGGATACCCAAATGAAAGCGATCGTATACACAAAATACGGACCACCGGATGTTCTTCAGCTCAAAGAGATAGATAAACCTACTCCCAAGGACAATGAAGTACTGGTAAAAGTGTATGCCACGACAGCACATATAGGAGACTGCAGAATGCGAAGTTTCACAGTCCCTCTCCTGTTCTGGCTCCCTTTCAGAATATATTTAGGTCTTAGAAAACCAAAGAGAACGATCCTGGGGATGGAGCTGGCCGGGGAAATTGAAGCAATAGGCAAAGATGTAAAACTATTCAGGCAAGGTGACCAGGTTTTTGCATCTACCTTCGGGGTAAATTTTGGTGCATATGCCGAGTACAAATGTTTGCCTGAAGATGGGATGCTGGCAATAAAGCCGACTAATATGACCTTTGAAGAAGCCGCCCCTGTTCCTAGTGGGGGAATTACAGCATTGCTTTGTCTTAGAAAAGGAAATATCCAGCCAGGACAAAAAGTTCTGATCTATGGCGCTTCGGGAAGTGTAGGTACTTATGCAGTACAGCTTGCCAAGTACTTTGGGGCAGAGGTTACCGGGGTTTGCAGTACAACTAATTTAGAAATGGTGAAGTCTCTTGGCGCCGATAAGGTAGTGGATTATACAAAAGAGGATTATACCCAAAACGGTGAGACCTATGACGTCATTTTTGATGCAGTAGACAAGTTTTCGTCTTCACGAGGTAAAAAGTCTCTAAAGAAGACAGGAATCTATCTTAACGTTATGACTTCTTCAGGGTCATCGAGCGACTTAGAAATTGAAGATTTAATTTTCCTCAAAGAGCTTATTGAGGCGGGGAAGATAAGATCGGTCATAGATAGACGCTATCCATTGGAACAAATGGTCGAAGCCCATAGGTATGTCGACAAAGGGCACAAAAAGGGAAATGTAGTCATAACTTTGGAACATAATAATAAAATTTAATAAATTAAGAGAATAGGTGGAATTGAAATGACAGAACTAAAGACTAACGAAATGGATAGGAAAGTTTTACTTTCAACATTATGGATATTTGCATTGTTCAATTATATGTACGCAGATATTCTTACATTAATGGATTCTACAGTACTACAAGAAATGATGACAGGAACTGTTGGTGGTATTGAAATGACTCAAGAAATGTTTTTGGTAGGCGCTATATTAATGGAGACTGCGATTGTTATGGTCGTCTTGTCCAGAGTATTGAAGTATAGAGCAAATCGCTGGGCAAACATCATCTCAGGTGTAATACATACTCTAGCAGTTTTCGGTTCAATGTTTGTTGGAACGCCAGCCATGTATTATACATTTTTTGCAGCAATAGAAATTGCATGTACTTTACTAATTATCTGGTTAGCATGGAAGTGGGTTAATCCTGAAGTTATACCTGATAATAATATCTAACAAACCAGGTGGAATTGAAATGCTAAATCGTATCACAGAATTATCACAACAAAAAGCTGTAACAGTTTTAAGGGTCCTGTATCCAATTTGGGCGGTAGTCGGGCTCTTCAGCATAATGTATGTGCCCGCCACTCTTATTATACCCGGAGATGCCACACAACAGGAAATAATATTATGATTAATAATTTGTTATTCCGTATGGGGCGTTAGAAATGAATGGATTATCCATTACATCGTTAGTAAGCTTGTATATAATAATGGGGTTGCTGGCACTGATATTTGCCATTTTATGGTGGTGGCAGATCCAAGTTATTAAAGGAAAAGCAATGAAGAATCCTGATGGGTCGGTAGATGACTGGCATGAGCAGAAAATATTGTATGGTATTGCAGTGGCAGATGTTTTTATTGCTTGCCCATTAGTCTTTATAGGTGTGATTCTTATATTATTTGGATTCAAATTGGGATTCTTTCTTCTAGCGTTGGACAGTTTTTTCTATCTTTGGATTAACACAGCAACGACAATGACGAGCTTGAGGTTCCAAAAGCCCAAGATAACAATAATTTGGCTCATAGTTTATCCTTTTGGAGCTATATTAGGGTTCGCCTACTTAGTTTGGACAATAATTCACTTCGATATAATATTCACTTAATAAATCTGGAAATTTATATGGCCAGCTAAGCGAAACACCAAAAGAGCAAAACGATGTCAAGAAATGGTATTTGCGGTATAGCTGATCGTTAAAGGATTCAATTCATCTGCAATCGATTCCGGGTCTGCCTGAACTGATATAAATAGAAAGAATAAGCACATCCGAAATAAGGAGGGTAATTAATGAAAATGAAAGCGGTCGTATATGAAAAATACGGACCACCTGATGTCCTTGAGCTCAGAGAGGTAGAAAAACCAACTCCAAAGGCCAACGAAGTGCTGATTAGAATTTATGCGACAACAGCAACAAAATACGACTGCTGGATGCGAAGTTGCACAGCCCCTACCGGATTCGGGCTCCTGATGCGAATAGCTTCCGGTATCAGAAAACCAAAGAAACCTATACTTGGGACCGAGCTTGCCGGGGAAATTGAAGCAGCAGGCAAAGATGTAACACTATTCAACAAAGGTGACCAGGTTTTTGGATACCCAGGGATGAGTATGGGTGCTTATGCCGAGTACATATGCCTGCCAGAAGACGGGGCTCTGGCAATAAAACCGGCCAATATGACCTATGACCAAGCCGCTGCAGTCCAGCAGGGGGCATTGACCGCATTGTATTTCCTAAGAAAAGCAAAAATCCAGAGTGGACAGAAAATCCTTGTCTTCGGCGCTTCCGGAGGAGTGGGTCTTTTTGCTGTACAGCTTGCCAGGTACTTCGGGGCAGAAGTTACTGGGGTCTGCAGTACCACGAAATTAGAATTGGTAAAATCTATGGGAGCTGATAAGGTAATTGACTATACTAAAGAGGATTTTACCAAACGCGGTGGCACCTATGATATTATCTTTGACACCATGGGCAAAAGTCCGTTTTCAGGTAGTATAAGGTCATTAAAGAAAGAAGGGATCTATCTTTTTACTACATATGGACTGACGCGGCTTTTTCGAATACTATGGCATAACCAGACAAGCAGTAAGAAAGCAATATCCGGGCTCTTGGAAGAAAGAGCTGAGGATCTAATGTTCCTCAGAGAGCTTATCGAGGGAGGGAAATTAAAAGCAGTCATAGACAGGATATATCCACTGGAACAGGCTGCAGAGGCTTACAGGTATGTCGAAACTGGACACAAAAGGGGACATGTGGTCATTACTGTGGAGCATAATAACAAAACCTAACAAATTTAGGGAGTAATTGAAATGATAAACCGTATCGAAAAGGGGGAAAATATGAATTCAAACAGAAAGACCGCAATAATTGTTGGTGTATTGTTTATATTTGCGATTGTTATGCTTTTTATAGGAGAATCTTTGTACAAACCTATCTTGGATTCTCCGGATTATCTGGATAATGCTTATCCAAATAGAATAGTTGTGATAATTGGAATACTGCTAGAGTTTACAGGTATTCCTGCAGTAGTTCTTTTAGCAGTATTCTTGTTTCCCATCTTAAAAAAACACAATGAAGCCTTAGCTCTTGGGTATGTTGCTTTCAGATTGTTTGAGGCTGCGATCTTAAGTGTTGCTTATATCAGTAACCTGTCACTGGTCAATTTAAGTCAGAATTATTTGAATAAAGGTGGGGCAGATGCTTCATATTTTCAATACATAGGTAGCTCAATTCAGTCAGTAAATCATTGGGCCGGTACACAAGGACTGATTTATCATATCGTTTTTTGTTTAGGATCCTTGATACTTTATTCGGTATTATATAAATCGAAACTAGTTCCCCGATTTATATCGGCCTCGGGCTTTGTTGCTGCTATAGCTTTGTTAACTGGTTCTGTGCTGGCTAATATTGACATGTTTACTGAAATTTCGGAATTGGGATTGGAGCTCATTTTTGCCCTTCCTATTGCTGTGGCTGAAATGATGCTCGCGATATGGTTGATAGTTAAAGGATTCAATCCATCTGCAATCGATTCCGAGTCTGCCAAAAAAGATACAAACAAAGTTTAAATGAGCAAATCAAAAAAGAGAAAGTATCAAAATGAAAGCGATTTTACACACAAAATACGGACCACCGGATGAACTACAACTCAAAGATGTAGAAAAACCTGCTCCTAAGGACAATGAAGTACTTATTAAGATCCATGCGACAACTGTAACAACCTCAGACTGCAATGTCCGTAACTTCACATTTGTACCTAAATCGTTCAGATTCCCGGCACGGATGTATTTTGGTTTCAGAAAACCAAAAATAAATATACTGGGTTTTGATCTAGCCGGAGAAATTGAGGCAGTCGGCAAAGATGTAACACTATTTAAAGAAGGTGACCAGGTTTTTGGAACACCCGGTGCAAGTTTTGGCGGCCATGCCGAGTACATATGTATGTCTGAAGACGGAGTGTTGGCAGTAAAACCGGATAATATGACCTATGAGGAAGCCGCAGCCATTCCTTTGGCGGGGAATACGGCACTGTATTTTATAAGAAATTTGGGGAAAGTTCATGCCGGACAAAAAATACTTATCCATGGCGCTTCCGGAGCGATAGGGACTTATGCAGTTCAACTTGCCAGGTACTATGGAGCAGAAGTTACCGGGGTCTGCAGTGGCACGAATGCAGAAATGGTAAAATCTTTAGGCGCTGATAGGATAATTGATTATACTAAAGAGGATTTTACCAAAAGCGATGAGACTTATGATGTTATTTTTGACGTGGTAGGCAAGATTAGGTTCTCACAATGTAAAAGCTCGTTAAAACAAAAAGGAATTTATCTTGAAAATCTGCTTGAGGTGCAAGATATACTAAAAATGATGTGGACCTCAATTATCGGCGGTAAGAAAATTAAGGGCGGGGTATCAACTGAAAGTGTTGAAAATCTAAATTACTTCTTAGAACTTATTGAATCGGGAAAGTTAAAACCGGTTATAGATAGAAGCTATCCATTGGAACAAACGGCTGAAGCTTTCAGGTATGTCGAAAAAGGACACAAAAAGGGAACTGTAGTAATAATTGTGGAACATAACGACAAAACCTAGCAAATTGGGAGGAATTGAAATGACAAATAAAAAAATGGAAGAAAAAATGAATACAAACAAGATGAATGATCTTATCGCCGATACACCACAACAGAACGTTGTAAAAATTGCAGGTATCATGTTCCTACTTACCTTAGTTATTCCTTTATTTAATTGGATTTTTGTACTTTCCAGATTTATTGTACCAGATGATGCCATATCTACAGCAAATAACATTATGGCCAATGAGTTGCTATTTCGTATTGGTATTATTAATGAACTAATCATATCTGTCATTGTGGTAGGATTAGCCCTAACCCTTTATATAATTCTCAAATCGGTAAACAAAAATATTGCATTACTTGCACTTTTCTTAAAGTTAATAGAAGCCATACTAATAGCTGTTATTGCGCTCGGACATTCTATTGCTCTACTGGTTCTAAACGGACAAGCCTCTTTGACAGTATTTGAACCCAAACAAATACAAGCACTCGTCGGATTATTTCTCAACGTACATATTTCCATAACCGCTATTCCTGGTTTATTTCTTGGGCTGAGTTTGGTGATATTTTTATATTTATTATTCAAGTCAAAATATGTTCCTGGTATATTGGCCGCTTTTGGAGTTCTTTCATATGCGCTTATCTTTATTTATGATCTATTATTCATTTTTTCACCGAATTACGCAACGATATTGATAATTCAAATCATTGGCTGGGGACCGAGCATTCTTTTTGAAATAATAATTGGCTTATGGCTTTTAATTAAAGGTGTAAACGTTAAAGAGGTGGAAAAACGTGCTCTTACTACATAAAGGAAATGAAAGTGAATATGAATAAATCAGAAATGTTTTAGGACCGGTTATCAAAGAATTATGATAAGCGAGCCAAAGATAATGCTTACAAAGAGACTCTTGAAATCACTAAAAAACATCTCAAATCTAGCGACATTGTTCTGGATTATGCATGTGCCACAGGATTATTCTCCATTGAACTTGCTGGAAATGTAAAAGAGATTCATGGTATTGATATATCGTCCAAGATGATTGAAACTGCAAAAAGAAAAGCAGGAAAGAATGTAAATTTCGCAAAAGCAACTATTTTTGAGAAATATAAGAAAGAAACATTCAATGTGATTTTGGCTTTTAATATCCTGCATTTATTAGAAGAACCACAGAAAGTAATGCAAAGGATAAATGAATTGTTAAAACCAGGAGGCTTGTTTATTTCTGTAACACCGTGTTTGGGAGAGAAGACATTCTTACGTATTATCCTGTTCCTCCTAAGTAAAATAGGAATAATTCCATATTTGAAAATTCTTAAAATACCTGAATTAGAAGAATTAGTAGCTAATGGAAATTTTGAGATCGTTCTAATGTCTTTGATTTTCAACTCCATCAAAACAGGATCACACAGAATAACTTATTATAAGATGTAGACATAATCAGTTTGGTTAAATATTTTTATTTTTATTTTTTATAATTTTAAACGAATATTTGATTTGGTAATAACCATAATATATCAGTCTTTTTCTGAAAACGATATTAAATATCCATATATTTTATAATATCTATCGTGATTTCCTATGTAAATTCTAAATACCCTCAATTTCATTTTATTTCAATTGAAACATTTATATATTATAATAACAAATATATACTTATTATGATAAATATCATTGATAGTCTAAACACAAAAGTGAAAGCTGCTCAGTCAGCATTTAGCAATTATGTTGACGGGAAAAGACCAACAATCAGTGATATTGTAAAAAACACTATACTGGTCAATAACCCAGACCAAAACAAAAAATCAACAACTATCGAGATAGATAGTGATTGTCAGATCAATGCAAAAGGTAGGTTAGCACTACTGAATCCAACATGTCCAATACATGGAACTAAGTATATAACTGAAAACGGTTGGACCAGCAACATAATTGAAACTATCACTGGAGACAAGGTTAAAATTATCCGTCAAATGCACATTTGTTCTAAGTGCAGAACAGTTTTTTTGCCAAGCTTGGAATATCTTAAAATACCTTATGGCAGAATAATGAAAGATGGGCAGCGTTATCTTCTTGAACTGATAATTGAAGATGGATTATCCCTTAGAAAAGCAAAAAGAAGGTTGAAAAACACCTTTGGCCTTGAAATATATATTTCCCGTCTTTGGTACTTGATACAATCTACTGGAATGAAATCTAACGAAAAAACCAATGAACTGACTGATAGCGGCATTAAATTCAGCGGAATTGTATGTTATGATGAAAAAATATTACTTAAAACCGTTAAGAATGTAGTTAAAATGACAGTCCTTGATGCTGTTTATGGTTATGCTATCAAAGAAGACGTTAAGGAAAATAAAAAAAGTAAAACGATAGGGTCATTTCTTATCGATGCCTTAGAAGATAAGCCTGTACTTGCAATCGTTACGGATTGTGACCCGAAATATCCGGATATTGTAAAAAATAATTTTCCAGATGTACAGCATCAGTTGTGTGTCCGTCATTTTTATGATATTATAGATGATGACATTCGAATAGCAGCTGGCCTCAATTATAGTAAAAAGAAAGAACTTCCTGAAAAATATCAAAAGCTGAAGGTTGAGATATATTACATTTTTTCTTCAAAAAACAGAATAATTGCTGAAAAAAGGCTATATTCCCTGATGAAACGTGAATTGGGTAAAGATAAAGCAATCGATGAACTAATAATGAAAACTAAGGCATATTTTCCCAATCTAACTCATTTCATGGATGATGTTCGAATACCTAAAACTAACAACAAATTAGAAAGTTGGTATTCAACAATGGAAGCTAATTATAACAACAATCGACGGTTCAAGTCAATAGAAGGTGCAAATAATTATTCAAGTTGCCAAACGCTTTTTAGAAACTTTTACGAAATTGAAGAGGGAACATATATAAATTCAAGCCCATATGGCCGAGCAGGTTTGAATCATGGAGATGATGATTGGTTAAATGTATTGGGATTT
>Ga0255420_10095_pt1 | contig 18258 bp, 20 predicted proteins | sample ANMaggSeSYBR02I3_FD_182630 | JGI IMG/M metagenome (GOLD analysis project Ga0255420, IMG submission 182630) | Sediment cell enrichment communities from methane seep in Santa Monica Basin, California, United Staets - ANME aggregate JGI... | ecosystem: Environmental > Aquatic > Marine > Cold seeps >...
TCTGTCAAGTGTGTGTTGTAAACTCTCTTTAGCCATAGTCTGTCCTCCTTTCTAACTTTTGTAACTCATCGCCTTTGTAACATCTGTGGTGCAGAGCCTCTGCAACAGCGCCCTTGCTCTGCCAATATCCTCATCTGTCGGTTCTCCAGTTGTCAAACACTTATAAAGGGTATCGAGTACATCCGCAATCCATACAGGGGATTCCCAGCGTTCTAATTGCAACTCCTCAATTAATGTGTTCAACTTTTCCGCAATCGGTCTGGCCAGATCCGGTCTCTCGGCCTTCAGGCAAAGCTTGGCCATGAGGAGCTGGTAGCGATTCTTTTCTCTCACGGATGGCGCGCTGCAAAAAGCTCCAAAGAGCTGCTCCAGAGCTTTTTTCATGCCGGCGGTCTTTAATGTCGCAAGTGCGTTTTCCCACATAGCCTTTTCCGGAGAGCCCGAATCTGAAAACCCACTTGGCAAAGATGGTACAGCGGTAATTTGTGCGTTTTCTTCGGATGATGACAATGCTTGGGATTCTTCTTCCTTGCTTTTGTTTTCTTCTAAGGGTATGGCCGCAACCTCGTCTGTTTGTGCTTCAGGTTCAGGCTCAGCGTCAGGCTCACTCTCTTTTTTCTCTTTGATCATTTTTTGTATGACCCTTTCACAATCATCAAGTGTCTCTCTAATTTCAGCCAGCCTGGGGGCTTCCGAGCCGAATTTATCATCTACTGTCTCATCAAGTTTCTTGAACTCTTCCTGGCACATAACCAGGCTTTCAGCAAGGAATTCGTAAAATGCTCTTGATGAGAGGGCAATGGCAGAATCAAAATCCTCGGCAGTCAATTTCCCTTCGGCTATTAATTCATTACGAGCTTTCTTTTTATTCTCATCCACATCTCCGTATCTGTTACGCGTATCGGCTTCAAAACCTACCTGACGTGACTCCTGCCATTTTAACCATGAATAACCGGGAGTTGTACTACTATCTGTAATTGAAACCTGTTTTATGCATGGCCAGAGTTTATCGTTCACAAATTCAATGGGAGCAACCCTGAAATCAATGTCCCCATCTTCAAGTTCAGGATAAAGATGCTCCCAATAATCTTTCAAGAGGCCGGTAAGTATTTTGAGACCTATAGCAAGTCCGTCGAAACCTTCGGTTTTGATTAATGCTTCAGTAAGCCACGCGGCTATCTGCAAGTCTTTGGTTTTATTGATAAGCGCGTCAACAGCGGTAGCAATTACCGTATCCCAGTCCGAGGTCTTGATTTCACGCTGCCAATCCCCACGATCAAGAAGGTCATCGGCTCTCCGCGCTTCCTTAATCTGATCATAGGCAGGGCTGTAGCGAAGGTCCTCACCCGCCGGGTTATCGCCTGGAATCGGAGCCAATATGGCTTCTATGTTAATCTCTTGTTTCATCAGATATTTTGTAGGTTAAATAAAGCCTCCCGGATTTCCAGGATGCTCATGTCATCTTCACCGACCTGAAAGACATGCTGGCCGATGCCTTTTGTAAACTGCCCTCCAAGAGAGATCCAGCCAGTCATTCTGCCAAGTTTCATCCTGTCATCCTCATGGAGAAATGAATTTGGATAGAGCACAGGAAGATAACAGTTTATAGTCAGTCCGTCCCATGTGGTTATCCGGGCTGTAATCCAGAGGAGATCAAAAAGCGTCTTGGGCGCCGAAACAACAAGTTCTCTAATTGCCTCAAAAGGTATCCATACATACCGCTCATGGACAATCGCTTCGAGGAAAAAGGACAGAAAAGTGTCCGTGTCCTTAAAACCGGTAAAGCTCTTTCCATTCACTGTCCCGGATATGACGGGGCGTTGCGCCTCTGCTTGATCTAAAAGCGCCTTTGCCTCATCTATATTTTGTTCACCTATCTTTGTCTGGGCCGCGTAGTACATTTCAAGGTAGGATGGAGTTTCCGGCAGGAATGAAGGGCGACGTTTCAGCTTGCAGACTTCAATACGTTCTCTCTCCGCATGGATCAAGTTTTTGTACACCTGGACTGCGACATCGGCAGCTACATCCTGGGCGCCAATCGCATCAAGATGCCGCTCAGCCTTGTCCCACTCACCGTAAAAAGCGAGAACTTGAAACAGAAGTGTTCGCCTTCCGCTATCACCAGGTTTCGCCTTGACTTCCTCAGTGAGCTGCTCGCGGGCATCTGAAAGCCTGCCTGCTTTAATAAGATCTTGTGAGTTCATGACGCATAAAACCTCTTATATTTTATATTTTTATATCATAATCATTTTATGATTGCAATTAAATTAGCGCACTTTGGGCGAGCTGATAAGCTCGTCCGAAGTGCGCTAATCTTTAACCCTTTAATTCTCTCTGGTAATCGCAAGAAAAGAGGCAAAGCCGGCAAACTTCCCTTTTTAAATCGATGGAATCCTCTCTCTACCAACCACATCACCTGTGCTTAACAATCAAAACTTTTTTGTTAAAAATATTTCTGATTGTTGAATATGCTGTTTCTTTATCAAGCTTATCAGTTCATAATTTGAGAAATCCGAGCATAGTAGTTGATAATGAAGTCGAGTTCTTCGTCTGTGAAACTCCAATATTTTACAAAAAATATTACATGAACCTATGTATTTAATATCGTTTTTTTTGCTGACAACAATTTTTATTGTTAATTTTATTAAAAGGTAACAGTTTGAATTCATAAATATTACTGTATTTTTTTTGGAAGTTTTTATTACTTTTTATTACTTTTTAGCAAAACCCACTGGGGGAGCTTGCGTGAACCTGTATTCTTGATTTGATTCATTTTAACCGATAATTCATAAAGCAAATTGTTAATTTTCGTCTTTTTTTGTTTTTTGCTGAGCACTTCAGGTAGTTTGGGTAATAACAATTCATCAATATCCTGTCTTTTTACCGGCTCGTGCTCCTGGTTGAGAGCAAGAATCATATCCTGATAATATTTTTTATCAAAGCCCCTATCCCTGATATGCCGTGCTTTCATGCCCGTGGTAGCAGCAATTCTCGCTGCTACAAAAAGCTTAGGGTAACGGCCTTCTATAAGTCCCTGTTTTTTCAAGCGTGAATGTTCATCTTTATTGATTCGAACCCGCTTTTGAACTTTGTCTAGCAAAATAACCGACCATATATCCAAATCGGCATTTTCAATCAAAAACCGTGAATATTTTTCATCAATGATTTCACCATAAATATGAACTTTAACTCTATCAGGATTTTTTAAATCGTAATCTGGAAGAGGAAAGAAACGCTCCATCGCAACTCCAAAAAGGCCATTAAACAGTATCCTCTTTAAATTTTATGGTAAACTAAAAGTTATCAGCGTAATATAAAAAGTTTAGGTAATATCATTGTGATGTTATTCATGAAGCCTCCCACCCTAATTAAGCCATCAAAAACAAATCTCATGAAGCCAAACTATAAGGCACAATCTCATTTCTTTGCAACTCCTGTTTAATTTTTTATTTGACATCATCGTTATAATGATTGATAGTTATAAACATGAAATTTCCAGGCGGCAAAGGTGGGACATATCAAAAGTATATTAATCTTATGCCGCCTCATGAAGTTTATATAGAAAGTCATCTCGGGGGCGGGGCAATTCTGCGGTATAAAAGAAGAGCAAGACGCAGCATTGGAATAGAAATTGATCCGGAAGTAATAGAGATATGGACCAATATGAATCAAATAGATTTTGAATTGATCCATGGAGATGCAATTACTTTTCTAAAAAGATATCCTTTTACAGGCAAAGAACTGATTTACTGCGATCCTCCCTACCTTCGTGAAACCAGAAAAAAATATTACCCTATTTATAAATATGAATATAATCTGGCCCAACACATAGAGCTGTTGGAGGTTATGAAATCAATCCCATGTCTGGTCATGATCTCCGGCTACGAGTCGCGATTATATATGGAGTCTTTGAATAACTGGCACACCTATTCTTTTCAGGCAGCTACTCATCATGGCATGGCAACAGAATGGATATGGATGAACTATCCTCCACCTGTTCAGTTACATGATTATCGTTATCTCGGCGATAACTTTCGAGAACGTGAGAAAATAAAAAGAAAGTCAAACAGATGGGCGACAAGGTATAAATCAATGCCTGTTTTAGAACGTCAGGCCTTACTTTCTGCCCTACATGCTGTTACCAATGAGAAATATTGATAAATCTCAATTTATCCTATGTTCAACGATTTCTTCCATTTTCAAAATGGGACTAAATTTAAGGTTTTCTTATGACAAAAAAAGACATAATCGAAGTTTTGGAAAATATTCAAAATAAAATTGAAAACATTGAAGATAAGAAAACGAAAGAAATTTTGTCAGTTTTGTATAACCTCGTGGAAGATGTACTTTCAGATAACACCAGGTTGCGAGAGGAGAATCAAGCGCTTAAGGATGAAATCAATAAACTGAAAGGGGAGCAAGGTAAGCCTGATATTAAGCCAAACAATAAAAATGATGGTGATATTTCATCAGAACAAGAACGAAAAGACGCTGAGACACCAGAGGATGAGATCAGCCGGGAAGGTTTTAAATTAGGCAAACCTTCTTTGGAGAAACTCAAGGAAAATCGAATTCCTGCGGAAGTTCTTGAACAATTAAAAAGGTTGACTGGAAAAAAGTACTCAAGCAAAGCTGAATTTATAGAGGCTGTAAAGTCCGCCATAGGAAGTGATTTAACAAATCAGTATATCAAAATACTTGTAAAGTATGCTCGATATAAAAAAAGAAAGCGCACTCCAAAACTTCCTGAAATACAGATTGATAGAGAAGAAAAATGTGCTGTTGACACGAAACAACTGCCTAAAGACGCGCAGTTTAAAGGTTACGAAGATAAAGTTGTTCAGGATTTAATCATAAAAACGGATAATGTCAGATTTAAACGAGAGATATATTATTCCGCATCTATAAAAAAAACCTGGCTTGGAAAGGTTCCTGTCGGCTATGAAGGGGACTTCGGCCCCCATATAAACTCACATATCATATCAATGAAGTATGTTAATAATATGTCGATTCCCAAGATAAATGAGTTTCTCAATAACTTTGGGATACTGATTTCCGGCAGTTATATCTCAGATCGGCTGACTAAGCATATTGATGTCTTTCATCAGGAAAAGGCAAAGATTTATCTGGCAAGCCTTGAAAGCAGCAGTTACCAACAAATTAATGATACTGGAAGTCGAGTGAACGGCCAGAATTATTATACTCAAATAGTCTGCAATCCTCTCGCCACAGTATTTTTTACCACAAAACGCAAAGACAGGTTAACAATCCTGGATGTTTTACGGAATTTTGAATCCAGACATTTTTTGTTCAATGAAGAAACCTTTAGTCTGCTTGAGCAGCTCAAGATTCCCCAAAAACTGATAATCTTGCTGCATAAAGTTGAAACAAATACTGCATTCAATGAGCAGGAGATGCATAAAATGCTAAATAGTTTATTCCCGGATCCTAACAAAGGCAAACTTCATCGAACAAAAATAATGGAAGCTGGTGCAATTGCATATTATCACCAAGAGATTGATATGCCGATTGTGAACTTGTTATTGTGTGATGATGCACCGCAATTTAAACTCATTACCGATGATCTGAGCCTCTGCTGGGTTCATGATGGCAGACATTATAAGCGTTTAAGACCTGTTGTTCAAAATCATCAAAAGGAATTGACGGCATTTCGAGGACGTTACTGGAATTTCTATCGTGAACTTTATAAGTACAAGAAAAATCCCTCTTGTGAGCTTGCCAATTCCATTTCTGCTGAATTTGATATATTATTTTCAACTAAGACAGGTTATAATGAGCTGAATGCCAGGATTGCAAAGAGTAAAGCAAAAAAAGAGGAATTACTAACCGTGTTAAACCATCCTGAGATACCTTTGCATAATAATCGGTCGGAAAATGGCGCCAGGGTTCAGAAACGAAGAGAAGATGTTAGCCTCCAAACAAAAACAAAGGCAGGGACGGAGGCTAAAGATACTATGATGACAATCATCGAAACTGCCAAGAAACATTCGGTCAGCTCATATAAATATATTTATGATCGAATAAGCAAAATCTTTAAAATGCCATCTCTTGCAAAGCTAATCAGAGTAAAATCGGCTTCCCAACCAACAAATTACAATAGCGGTTGACAAAAAAACAAATCCATAACACATTTATAAAATGTTTTTCACATCCAAGGGATTGCTGTTCCCCATAATTTAAACAAGATACCTCGATTACTTATGGAAATTCTAAATTCATAGCCATGGGATATAATGGCACGACAACCACAAGTCCCAACGGAGAAATATGGACACCGCAGCAAGGCCCTAATATCGGTTCTGGCTACATCTCGGATGTTATTTGGAACGGCTCGCAATTTGTAGCCATCGGGAAAAAATTAACGTGTTGCAATTACTCAGCAATTGCTACCAGTCCTGATGGAGAGACATGGACTCAACAGATTCCTTCTCAAGCAGAAGTTATACTTGAGCCTCTCAACAGCATTGCATGGAACAATTTCAATTTTGTCGCCGTGGGAGATGGTGGCACTATTTTGACAAGTTCGAATGGAATTGATTGGACCCAGCGGCAAACAAGAATGGTTTGGGATAATTACTTTGTTAGCAACCTTAATGATATTAATTGGAACGGCTCGCAATTTGTGGCTATAGGCGATATGGGCATAGGAATCCTTAAATAGTAACGATGGTCAAAATTGGACAAGATACACTCCTATAGGCATGCCCTGTTATGCATATGGGATAGCTTGGAGTAATGAATTAGACCTCTATGTGACCGTCGGGAGTTGTGACACGGGTCAAGCCAGGACAATTCTAACAAGCCCGAATGGTGCTGACTGGGAGTTACAAAGTGTTAAAGATGGTGGACACTTAAAGGATGTTGCTTGGGGGAACTCCAAATTTATTGCCGTAGGATATGACGGCACGGTTCTCACGAGCAAAGATGGGTCTGACTGGACAGAGCAATCTTTGGGAATTTCAACACATTTCGGCAAAATTATTTGGGCTAATTCTAAATTTGTGATGTTACCTTTGCAAGGAATTATCCACGAAACCTGCCCACAAACATCCGTAAAGCCATATACGACAATGCCATGGGCATCACGGTATGGTGACATAGAAGGCTCAGACCGTTGCGAAGGAACTGGCGGGCACCCTGGCGTAGACATTGATAGCAATTCAAATTTTGATGTTTGTGCTATCGGCAAGAGCCAGGTTATAGAGGCGCATGAAGATGTAGATACGGGATGGGGCAAATATATCGTGCTTAGCCATGATAATGTCACCTATCCGGACTGCACCGACTGCCCCAAAAGTGTTTATTCTATATATGCCCATTTAGACAGCCTTGATGAAAGCGTTGTAAAAGATGCCATCATTGCGCATGGTCAACAAATCGGCATTATGGGAAATACTACTTCACCCGGTTCAATGGGTGTGCACCTTCACTTTCAAGTACAAGAATCGTGGGGTGGTAGTCCGTATTGGTACCCTGGCTATCCCACAGGGAAGTGTGAAAATCAAGATCAATACTGTGATGTTGAGGACTGGTCTGAAGAGGAACGGCAAGAGGCGGCTAATCAAGTTATGCAAAATACCATTAACCCTATGCTGTTAGTAGAAGAAGGGAACTACATTGAGTAGAGTAAAAATCCGACCCCAGAGGGGCCGGCTTTGGAAACCCCTGGAAGGGGATACAATGCCTTGACCCCAGAGGGGCCAAGGTTGAGTTATCCCTAATCGTAGTTAGAATAATTTCTTCTGAACTTTTTCTTCTCGGCGTTCTTTTGCTTCTTGGTACTTCACATATTTGCAAATCATTTCTGAATCCAAGCCTACTGTATCCACACAGTAACCCCTGGACCAAAAATGATTACCCCAATAGGGTTTTTCTCTCAGATGCCGATATGTGTTCAGAACCCGAATAGCTGTTCGACCCTTGATAGTACCAAGGTAGTCCGAAATACATATTTTAGGAGGAACCATCGAAATCAAATGAACATGATCTATTTGAACATTCAACTCTACTATCTCACACTTCAACTGTTCAGAATATGTCCGAATACAGTATGCGACAAGATCACCAATCTTGTCCGTTAGGATTCGGTATCTATATTTCGGCGTCCAAGCAACATGGTACTGGCAATGCCATATCGTTTGTGATAATTTTCGAAAACGGCTCATATGTTACTCCTTTCCTGTTGTTGGGACAACTCAGGTTTGCTTGTAACAGTGAGCCGTTCAGAAGGCAAAGCCTCTGAACCATAACCTTGCTCAGAGAGCAAGGATTTCTACATCAAATTAAATCCAGAAAGTCTTCCCATTTAAGTACCTATTACTAAAGCATAATCAAATTTATTAGATACTGGAGGAAGAAATACCAGTTCTCCCTCCCTTTCCATCTTCGCCTCAAATAACCGTCGAGCCACATCTCTTGCAATTTCTATAGCTTCAGACACTGTACGGCCTTGAGCAACAAGTCCTTGGACATTATCAGAAGTTGCCAAATAAACGCCTTCCGGAAGTTTTTCAATATGAAGATTTATTATTCGTTCCATGCATGACCTCCCATAATAATATTGTAGTAGATAGGACGTTGTTAGTTTATTAGTTTTTTGTCTCACCAGGCACGGAAGTCACGGAAAAAAAAGTTTTTTTGGTTGTCGGGAGGTGCCGACAAACAAAAAGTTCTCGGCCTGAGGTACAGGGCAGATTGGCTTAAAAAATATATTCTGTGTCCTCTGTGACTGTGAGAGAACCATATATCAGATGGCAAGATTAAAGGAATGCTCAACTTTCAAAAACGCTTTTTCAGCACCTTCAATACTTGTTTCTGTTTCAATTAATGGAAAATCGCTGTCAAGAAATTCCAATTCACACCCTTCCGTCAATTTTTCTATCAATTCAGGATTATCTGTTAAATACCTTAAGAAATCAAAAACCAGTGAGATGTTTTTTTTCACGATCTCGTCTTTTCTCATTTCCTCAATCTCCTTTTATATCTATCCCGATACCATTTCCATCTATCCTTGATATCTTGTTCCGCATAAATCAAAGCTGTTTTTAAATCAGGGATATCTAAGAGATATTTCTCCTTTTTGCCGTCAGGAAACATAATATCCCTGTGCAGGAAACCATGTGAACAATCATATCTGACTATCGAATGCCATACCTCGCTAAACTTGGCTTCATATTGAACAACTATGTCAACGACCTTACCTTTTTCCGTCTCAATTTTTAATCTGAGTCTATCATCACCCGAATGACTGATTACCTTGATAAATTCTTTTTTAACCATATTTTATAATACCATCTCAAAGCCAAAACTGCAAATAAAACTTGCATTCCGCACATTGTCAAGTGTGTAGGCGACTCCAGATCTTTTCTTATCTACATGTCAAGCTATTTACTTACTTATGGACGTCCTGCACTTATCCCGCACTTTAAGGACCGGATGCGAAAAAAAGTGACAATAAAGCGAGGCTGTGCTGGTGCGAAAGTAAGAGGACAAGCGAAAAAAGATGTATTTTTTTGTAGGGAGAGGTGTTTTTTCTCTTGACATGCCCTTTAATGGGTGACCCCAGATATTCTCCCCAGACACGGCGCAGAAAACACCGAAGAGATGAGAAACTTATAAACTAATGAGCGTCCCCCAGCCCTCAGCCTCAGCTTACTGCCTTGAGCCTTTTGAGCTTCAGCCTATCAGCTATTCTATCAAGCATGAAGACTTGGCCATTAGTTCTTTTTTTAGAGAAAAACTTCGCGTCGATAAAACTTTTAAAAAGCATAAATACCAACGACTTGAATGAGTTATTTACTTATTTATGGATGTCCCGCATTCTTTCTTTTTTAGTTTGACATGGTGTGTCACTACTGTTACATTTAATTTGATATAAAAAGGAGGAAAAAACCATGCCAGCTCAAAACCCGCGTATAAACGTAGTCCTAAGCAATTTTCTTTACCAAAATGTCCGACTTTTGGCAGAAAAGGATAATGTTTCCTTGTCCGCCAAGGTTAGGGATCTGCTCAAGGAGGCCCTGAAAATTGAAGAGGATATCACCCTTTCCGCATTTGCAGAGAAAAGAGAAAAATCCTGGAATGACTCTAAGGCGCTATCGCATAATGATATATGGTCTTAATATCCTGGTTTTTTAAAAAGCTATGATATACAAACTCAAGTATCACCCGAAAGTTAAGAAATCTGACCTGCCTAAAATTGATGCCAAAAATAGGAACAGGATCAAAAAAGCTATCGAGGGTCGGCTGACTACACACCCTGAAATTTATGGGAAGCCATTGCAAAGAACACTTAAAGGTTACTGGAAATTGAGAGTTGGAGATTACCGTGTTGTTTTTAAGGTTGCCAGTAATGATATTCTGATTTTTGGCATAATCCATCGAAAGGAAGTTTACAAACTTATCAAAAAACGTTTCAGTTAATTTTCTTCTAAATTTAGCCCAAAGCAACCACTAAAAAACATAAATACCAACGACTTGAATGAGTTATTTACTTATTTATGGACGTCAAGCACTTTCGCGCATATGTCTTTTCTTAATGAAATAATCAAGGTTTGACCCCCCAGCGACCCTCCCAACACGAAAACAACGAAGTGAAGTGAAACTTATAAACTAATGAGCGTCCCCCAACCTTAGCCCTACCTTTATCTCTGCGCCACAATGGCGTGTCTCGAAATCAGTGAGCCTTTCGCTCATCTCCCAACCCACTATTTTTGCGGGGTTGGATTGACCATATATTTTTTTCATCACCTCCCTTTCAAACATAAATCACTCTTTTCAATTACTTACCCCTTCTCCCCAAAAAATGTGGAGAATGTCAAATTCTAAACTTGCAAAACCTCCCCACTTTTTAACATCTACATCTCTAACTTATTGATATTACGATATCTCTTAATTTCAGAAATGTAGAGAATCTATCCTGCAAGTCACCAATTTTTGACTTTCACCAACTTTCGATATTAGAGTGCTGATTAACAAAAAATCATATCCCATAACTACCTTTAATTACAAGCTTTTTTCAAAGCAAAAGTTTGGCTTTCAGGTCAATTTTGCAAGATGTGGAGAATCTCTTCCCCAAAACATTAAATTCGGAGTTTTTCCACATTTTCAGGTGCTATAGCTTTATCAAAACCTCCAATAAAATTCTAACTTAATATCATGATTTTATTCAATATATTCTTATTTTTCAGCTTTCCTCCATTTCTATTAAAAATGTAGTGAATGTCAAATCACTACACAATGTTCCTGAAAAGCGAAGTCAAATTACACAAAATGTAGAGAATCTCAGGCATTTTATAGTTTACACTTTTCATGGAAGAAGCATCCTGCCTCGAAAGTCGTGGCTGAAAGCCATTCCTACAATAATAACGAAAAACCTGTAAATGGAGGAAATATTTATTTCACTCGTTCCAGGAATCTGTCACAGAGTTGATCCGCAGATTATTTACTTCATCCAATTCCTGAATCCTCTTGAGAATAGAAAGATTGTTTTTTAACGTGGTAATAACAAACTGATAATCTTTCATCTCGTCCATGTCTTTAGTATGGGGTCTGAAAATCTCAAGAAGAGATTGATCATGTTCCCATTCCTGTACGTCTTTGCCCTTCCATACGCCGTAAAGCGCTCCTGTCTCAACACCGCCCACTATAAGATTCAGTTTTCCATATAAAATACTGAGCAAATAGAGCAGATCAAAGAACTGTTCCCATGCAGCTTCAAAATCGGTTCGCATGGCAGTCGAATGCTCCAGAAGAATTGGAATGACATTTTCCTCGCCTGTCATCATACGAATCGCTTCATTATCCCTGGAAATGAAAATTACCTTGCGCCCGATGTCAACAAAATTACTGTAAGCTTCCAGAATAATCTGGTCGTTCAGCCTTCCCGACTTCCTGGACTGGGCATCAATCTCTTCGCAGGACGTAGCTCCCCTCATGTTGTTGTACTCCAGAAACCCGATATACCGCATCCGGTCTTCGAGACAATTCTGGTTCAAAAAACACTCGGTAAGTATGTTATGTTTTAGATGACTTATAGTTTGTAAAAAGTTACGATTTAATTTATCGCGCCGGTTTTTTAACTCATCCCTTACTGTTTCACAGAGGATATAATCCAGATTTGGGTGAGAAGAGATCTTTTTCAGGTAAACACTGAAAAAGCGATCCCGAAGCAGGTTTGTATCAAGCGCTATATAATAAACATCTCCGCCCCTGATTACGCTCTGATTTTTCAGCGCGGAAATAATATCCTCAAGTTGTTCTATTCCTGCAGGCTTCAAGATTCCGGCTTGATAAAGAGACTGTTGAATATCATTATAGGAAGGTATTTCTTTTTTTGCATGTTCTTTTAATCTTTTGGCAAGTGGTATATAACACTCTAAATATTTTTGCTGGGCAACGAAATTTAAAATTTGCACCCCGCTTTCTTGCAAATGAAACTTAAACAGAATCAAATCGTTAAGCAAAGGAACCGAAAATTGAAGGTTCTTGTCATACCCGGAATCTATCAGCGCATTAAAAAAAATCATCATTTCTTGTTTGCTTATGTTGAATGTTGTTCCGCGCATCCTATCTGCTCCTTTCTATCTTTTTTTCCAGGATTTGGCCTAAAAGATCATGGAAGGTTGTTGAAGGACGTGAAATCAGGGGATAGGGCATGGAGCGCAGGCAATGTTCGGAATATTGAAAATAAACAAGAGATTTCACAATGCTATGATAATTCCTGGTCATTTTCATCAGATATATAGGAACGAAACTCCATGTGGTGGGCGACACATCTACTATCAGCTTTATATTTTCGGCTGAAGCCTTCTTGAAAATCTCCTCTGCTTTTTCGCTGAAACCTTGCACATCTTCATCATCAAACGAGATGCCTGTAATGTTTATCTGTTTGTTTTTACAATACTGCCCTGATACAATAGAAAAAGCCCTGATCGTCCTGGCTTTCTCAGCATTCATCTCTACATCGTGAAGAAGCGCTATCTGTTCAGGAGCTTTTTGGGCGCGTTCGCAGTATGCCCAATAGGGGTTTAGATTTTCATACAGGGTCTGCCCCATAGAAGTAAGCCACATAAGTTCGGAAGATTTTTTTGCCATAAGTATAGTTCCTCTCATTCAACCAGCGAATTATTCTCAAGGGCGAACACAATCATCCACAGCTTTTTCAGATTTCCGCAGATTTTTTGCGGTATCCCTAACCTGCATTGCTTTGTAGGGATTACCCGCCCGTTTCACGGTCACTGGAACTTCAGTTTGCTAAAACACACCCTTTCAAACCCCAGCGCCACTACCACAAATTTTTGCAGACGCAAATTCCCATGTCTTTGTTCAAGTTTTTCCCCATACTCTTTCACTTGTTTTTCCCCATCTTCCATCTGCTTTACAATCTCGGGAATCCGGCGCAGCTCATCTTCAGACAGCTCTCTTGCCTGTTCAGCGCTCATTCCAACATCTTTGAGCTTTACAAACTTGAATTCAATCAGAACATCAAATACCTTGCCGTATCTTTTATCCGGCCTGATAATCATTGTCAGATCAGCATATCTGCGGTCAATCTCCTTTTCAGAATCCATGATATAGATAATGTCATTGTAAAGAAGGGTCAGAAAAGCGGTCTTCACTGTCAATTCATTGGCCCATCTGTAATTCCTGTTATGAAAAACCTTGAAATATCTTTCCTCCATAAATCTGCACAAAGGCGCCATATCCCCTTTCTGATACACCAGGTCTGCAGCATCTTTGCCATCATCCCTGTCATCAGGCTCCGGCAAAAGCATCTTCTGAATTCGTTCCACATAAAGACCCAGCATGACCAGATTGGGAACTTTTAAAATAACCTTTAGATCTTCGGTGTCACCTGCAATGGTCAGTACCCCAAAATAGTAGAGAAAAGAGACCAGGAATGTATGGTCGCGGGATTTGTCTGTGAGCATATCCTTAATGCCGAAACGTTTACTAATCCTTGATGCAACAACCTGCTGATCCTTTTCCATCAGCTTCATAAGAAGATCTCTTCCTCTGGGTACCTGAGCAATATACTCAAGCTTTGCATCATCCACGGCAAGGTTGGTATCCAGCATCTCCCTGGGATAGGCGCACGATTTTTCAAACTGTTTTAGAAAATATATTGCCAGGGTCGGGTTATAAACAGACTCATCTGTTGTATGGGAAAAAGTATACCCGTTGTAATAAGTCTGCATTAAATCAAGAGCCTCTTGAATTTTCTTTTTTTCAAAACCGCATTCATCGACAATCCTTGTAATCACATCTTCAAGCTCAGCCTGCCTGAACCCGCACAGGTCATTAAACTCCGGCTCAAAATATATATTCTCGGCAATATTATACCCGCTTGTGATATCGCTCATCACCACAGGTGAAACACCTGTGATAAACACACGATCAAACATGGAGCCTGAAGTTGAGGCTTTTATTGCCTTGAAAAAAGTTCTCAAAGGGCCTTCTTCATGCACAAGAGCCTCATATCTGCCTTCAGAGCGCTGCACACCCATCATCATTGTATTGGCAAAATTATCATATTCATCTATCAGAAGATATACAGGGTATGGAGTTCTGCGAACCGAACTAATAAGTGATTTCAATGAATACAGAGCATCATCAAAATCAATCTTTATTTGAGGCAATTCATAGCCTTTATAATTATAAAAATCATAAAACTCTTCAATACATCCATTAATATGATTAAAGAGAGCCCTTTTCACATTTTCAGCGCTTCCGGTTGGATCAATACAGGAAAAATCGAATTTCAGGATAAAATATGAATTGCGCAGATCAGTGGGTTTCTTTCCTATTTTTAAATCTCCAAAAATATCTTCAAATTCATCCTTTTTTGCCACATCATAGTAATTCTCCAGCATGGAAAGAACAAGGCTCTTGCCAAAACGTCTGGGACGGATGAACAGTTGAAAATCCGATTTTTCAAGCAAAGGAATCTTATCTGTTCTGTCACAATAGAAATAGCCCTGCGTATTAACCTTTCTAAAATCAGATATACCGTATGGAAATTTCATTGTTTGCTTCTCCACACCATAATAATTATACAGCTAATTCAGTGAGCTTTGCGCTCATCTCCCAACTTATTTTTGACCGAGCCCTTAACTTACACCACTGTGTGATCAGATTCTTTAAATTTCAGCAGATTATTTAAGGCATCCAATCCCTGTTTTCAATCAACACCCCATAGCCGGTATTACGCTTGGCGCCGATGCCAAAATCAAGAAGGATTTTTTTGAACAGTTCTTTTTTATCTTTAGGGGTCACTAAAATATCGTCTATTTTGCTTTCCTTAAACTTGAACTGGAATTTAAAGGTTACGCCAGGGCCTATTTTTAAAAACCGCAAAGGGATCGGATTACTAAAAGGGCTTGGATGAGGGGTTATGTAGTCTTCTTCAAATATTTTTACGTTTTTTTCAGGTATGATATATGCATCATAAAAGACATCCCCTTTATCTTCAAAAATACTATTTTCAAGTTTTTCAATTGATGTCAGAGTTAAGCTTTTATCGGTGTTTAATTTTTCTGCCAGGTAATTTGATTTGGCTATCTTTTTTTCATCATTGTTTTTTTTTAAAGGAAAAATATCTCTTAATACTCCCTTGACTGTTGAACCAGGTAAAACAGGCAGTCCGGTGGTCCAGTCAAAGTAAAAACCCATCTGAAAATCACTCTCTTTAAGATGAGGGCGCATATATCCGGTTCCTGTTATCAGTCCCGGGTATGTGGTTTTAAGATAAAATCCTGTAATCCTGCTTTCTGCAGAGTCGTTTTTGCTGTTTTGCCGGGCCATGTCAAAATACTCTTTGTAAGCAATGCCATTAATAAAATTTTGCCGGCCGGCATCGGCAAAAGCATCCAGAGTTATTTCCGGCACATCCTCATTTTTAACAAAAAAAGAGTGCCCGGTATTGGCAAAATCCGCCACATTGTTGTCAGCGGATGACTCTTTGGCAGAATTGCCAAAACGTCCGGTAAAACGACCTATATCCTCCAAGCTGTTTAATGTTATATTGCCAGAAGGCCTCTGTTTTACTTTTTTTTGCTTTTTTCTATTTTTTTTAGTCATCGTTTTTCTCTTTATCTTCCTCGGGAAAGGTTTTCATTGCAAGTTTGCATGCAACCGCGGCATCAAGCACAAGCTCTTTGTATAAATTCTTTACTGTTATGCCTGCATTTCCAATTTTTTCACAAATGTATTTATGCAGGCTTTTGTCTGCAAGTTTTGCTTTTATATTAAAAAAATCAGCCTCTTTTAAAACAGCTTCAATAAGATTAATAATTAGTTTTCTGTCATTGTTTACATCTTCCTGGCTGTAAAGCGCTATGGTCTGCAAGAGTGTGGATTGAACTACAGTCGGGCCGAATGAGGCTATATAGCTATTGTACTTTGATGGAATTTTACCGTTTTTAAGAATTTTGTTTTCATTGTCTGAAATTAACCGGGCGGCATGTACATGCATGGTGTCAATTCGTTTGTTATTCACAATCTGCCCCCTTTATTTCTCTTATTGAAGTTTCGCCATAACCTATGGAAGCATTGGCGCCTATCTGAATAATATCTGTTGTGAGCTTTTCCCTGAATTTTATTATTATTATGTCAAAGGTTTGTTGTTCATTTTCCGGAAAGTGATTGTAAGTACCGGTCATAAACCACAGCACAGAACGTCTTGGAAGCATCTCTTCATAAAACAGATTTTTGCTTTTGCCGTTTTCAAGATGATTCCTTGCTATAATGGGAAGGCCGAATTTGCAGATATCATAGAAATTTTTGTCGGAAAATACAGCCAGTGAATATATAAAATTTTTCACTTTTGACGGCGAAAGATATTTGCACACAAGTTTTACAAAATCATGTCCTGTTGCATCGCTTTGCAGCACCTCGCATTTACCTTTTTCATACTCCTCTATCATCGGGATAGTTTTTTCTTTATCAGCAAATATCAGAAAATCGCACTCGTTTTGTTCAAAATATTGATAAAAGGAAGAAAAGAATTTAATCAAATTGTTGATCTCATCATTCCCCGATTTGTCGAAAATATTATGTTTCAGTAAATTATCAAAGTAGTCTATTACAGCTTCAGGGCAAGTGGCATTATAATATACTCTGTCGGAAGACCTTAAAGGCAATGTCAAAAGCCTTGCTTCATAAAATTTTACCAGCCCGTGCCGTGGCGCTTCTTTTAACAGATTTAATTGTTTAAGGCGTTTTTTATATTCGTCACTTTCCTTATCTTCGATTTCTTCATCAAGTTGCTCCTGGAGTTTTTCAAAATCACTTATCTCCGGTCTTCCGAAGATAGTCAGAAAAGTGTTCTTCTTTATTTTTTTACTGGCAGGGGGCTGAATATTACTTCCCACAAAAGCTTCGAAGTGATCCCGGACAGCACCTTTAAGGCTGGACGGATTAAATAAAGGCAGTGAGGTGATGTTATCCTTCTGGATTATATTGTCTGCAATACCGGTTGGAGTACTTCCTGAGCCGACATGTGTGTTTGTGATTGTTTCAATCAGGTAGGCGTTGTGTTTATACATTATTCATCTCTCCTTTTTTTAAGCAGTTTTTACCCGGCTATTTTAAATTACAGGAAGCTCAATGACTGCGTTATATCCGATGATTGACGGCAGTGCCATGATATCCGTATATGAGCTATCTTTATTCTCATCTAAGAAAAAAACAGACCCTTCCGGAATAACCCTGTAGGCATCACTTTTTATTTTTTTCTTTTTGTCCTCCGATATTAATGAATTATCATTTTTGTTGAATGAATTTAACATCCTGACACTGGAAACCCGGCGTATAACAGCATGCACGACATCTTTAAATATACGAGTGTTTTCCGGCAAAACCATAGGGGAAATAAGAACAAGTTTTTTTGGGTTATCTTGCTGCTTTTGGGTGCCTTTTCCGTCATTCAGGTATCGACTTTCTTTTTTATTGTTCATCTTTTCTTGAATCAATTCTATTACAGGATGACAGGATAAAGCTTTTTCATCTTCAAGTTTAACTTTGTTAATAAAAAAAACTGATTGTTCCCCGCCCATGACAATGTTTTCCGACAGTTGGATATCTTCTATGGCAACATTGCATATTACTGCAAAGGCATATCCTTTTTTCAGTTTGAAATCATGTTTGACATATAATTTTCCTTTTTCTACCTCCCGTTTTTTTAAACCTATGCCGATTTGTGAAAAGCTGGTAAAAGGGCTATCGGCTTCATCAATG
>Ga0255420_10096_pt1 | contig 18155 bp, 21 predicted proteins | sample ANMaggSeSYBR02I3_FD_182630 | JGI IMG/M metagenome (GOLD analysis project Ga0255420, IMG submission 182630) | Sediment cell enrichment communities from methane seep in Santa Monica Basin, California, United Staets - ANME aggregate JGI... | ecosystem: Environmental > Aquatic > Marine > Cold seeps >...
ACTTTTTAAATCGATGGACTTTGACTCAGTATTAAAAACTTAAAAATGTATTACCATAGACACAAATAAGCGGATTTTCGACATCGGCATCTGTTCTTAAGGATGACTGAATAGTTACTAATTGAGCCTCTGGCAAAATGGATGTAACAGCTTTAAAATGCCAATAAACACCTAAGAAGGGTCAGTTTTTCTAAAATTTCATTCTAAGGGTTTGGATTGAGGGTATTTTAGGCAATTTTTGATACAATATATGCACCAACTCAAAAGAATTAATTCAACTGTATCGAAATGTATTTATGATAGGTGCTAATGAATACGTTACGATTAGATCCTAATTTGTGTTATTTTTGGATTTTCAGCAATAATATGCACCTAAACAACTAGAATAGTTATATTTTAATTATAATTTCAATTGAATAATTTATTAATGAATTTTTTATAAATACACGCCTTAACAATCTCATAAATCAAAAAATAACGAATATACTTAGGAATGCCAGAGCCTCAATTAATTATTATTTTAAATAATATCAGACCAGATCTTTCTATAGAATTCTACGAGCATCAACTTGATGCTCCGGATTTGACCAAAGCGAAATCCGGGGTCGGTGACGAAATCTCAAGTTTCGTTACCCATTGGCTTGAATTTTATATTATTATTATATGTCTATGCTTATACATATATTTTCTCCCATTAAATGAGGGGTTTGTAGTTGTAAACAAACATATTCCTATACTATATAGAACACTTGACATAACCCGCACACAGCGGTTTTGTTGAATAATTGATATTTTAGTGGAAAAAATACCACGCTAGGAACAGGGCATGCCAGAAACTTAGGGACTACCAAGAAATAAGTTGGTAAATTTAACAGAAGGTTTGTGTAGATACACAGCCCATACGCCAATATGAATTATGGTTTGCTGCATAACCATCAATAAAATATTAACCGCCGATGAACGCGGATACAATGCCGCAAATCTGCGGTTCGAATTTACCTATATATCTAGTGAAAGACCACAAATTGATTTTGACAGGTTATTCTCAAGTAAGCCCTTAGAATAAGGTCTAAAGGATTAGCGAGATATCTTCCAGAGCTGCAGGGGAGAGAGGTAGTGCCATGCCAAGACCAAGGCATGTCAAGAGATGATGTCAATGGCGGGTGTAAGAATCCACAATTGTGGCGGTCTAAAATTCCCCCCCCTTCCAAAAGTTTACTTTTAGCATAAGATTAAACAGTAAATGACAGCATTTGCTGGATTCAGAAATTAGAAGAAAGATTCAAAAGGAGTTTTAAGTTAAAAATAGTTAACTTTAAATACTATATAATCTACAGTAACCAGCCGTATACCTTATAAAATGGAGGCATTAAATATATGGTGCAAATGGTGCAAAATAATTTCATTAAAAAACATTGGAGTGTAGCATTACTATTACTAACACTTGGAACTGTACTCATAACGCTTATCGCGCCCGTATCTGCGGCAACCGTTGATGAAAATACTGACTCTATCATCAGCGTGCAGACAGCCCTGACATTTGTCTGGCTGCTGATGTGTGGTGGTCTGGTCTTCCTGATGCATGCCGGATTCTCGCTTGTTGAAGCCGGGCTCACCAGGACAAAGAACACAGCAAATATCCTTATGAAGAACCTGATGACGATCTGTCTCGGTGTTCTGATCTACTGGGTTGTCGGCTGGGCAGTCATGTATGGCGATGACATCGCAGGTCTTTTCGGATTCAGTCAGTTCTGCCTGAGCGGTAATGACAATGCACTCTGGAACTCATGGTTCTTCCAGATGGTCTTTGCGGCGACCGGTGCGACTATCGTATCGGGTGCTATGGCAGAGCGTACCAAATTCAAAGCATACCTGGTTTTCACTGTGCTACTCGTTGCGATCATCTACCCGGTCTATGGACACTGGGTGTGGTCCGGAGCTGATCTCGCACTTCTGACCGGAGATGGCAGTATATTCGTGCAACTGGCCGGTGCAAGTTTCCATGACTTTGCAGGCTCAGGGGTCGTACACTCGATCGGCGGCTATGCAGCCCTTGCCGGTGTGATCGTACTGGGTCCAAGGCTCGGCAAGTTCAAAAATAAGAAACCTGTAGCAATTCCGGGTCACAGCATTACGCTTGCATTTCTCGGAACGCTGCTTCTGTGGTGGGGCTGGCTTGGTTTTAACTGCGGCTCAACCCTTGACGGCAGTGACGCTTACATGAACCTTGTGGTTGTGAATACATTCCTTGCAGCCGCTGCTGCTGCTGTAGTCGCTATGCTTATCACATGGGCTAAGACCGGCAAGCCAGACCCATCGCTCACTGCGAATGGTGTGCTTGCAGGACTTGTAGCGATCACCGCGCCCTGCGGCTCGGTTGAGAACTGGGCAGCGATCCTGATCGGTCTTATTGCCGGGGTAATAGTCTATGCCGGTGTGATGTTCAACGAAGCCGTCCTCAAGGTCGATGACCCGGTCGGTGCGATTGCTGTACACGGCTACTGCGGTACATGGGGTGTCCTGTCAGTCGGGATATTCTCAGTTGGCATGGGCAACGGAATACTCGCGGATGCAGTGTATGCGGCAGGTGCACCCGGACTGTTGTACGGTGGTGTGAGCCAGTTTGTGATCCAGGTCATAGGAGCACTCGCAGCCATTATCTGGGCATTTGTGGTGGCTTTCATTGTGTTCAAGATCATCGATGTGATCATGGGACTACGTGTGTCTGAGAAAGAGGAGCTCGAAGGACTGGACATCACAGAACACGGGATACGTGCGTACCCCGAATACATAACCGAGTGAGGTGAGCAATATGAGTGAAATGAGGAAGATAGAGGCAATTATACGACCAATGAAACTGGAAGATGTAAAGACCGCGCTAAGTGATGCCGGATTTGTGAGTATTACTGTGAGCGAGGTCAAAGGACGCGGGCAGCAGAAAGGACTTGTCCAGCAGTGGCGCGGACGGGAATACTGCGTTGACCTGCTTCCCAAAACCAGGATCGAGATTGTGTTGTTAGAGCAGGATGTGGATCATGTGATCAAAATTATCCGGGATGCGGCTGCTACTGGAAATATAGGAGACGGTAAGATATTCGTAATCCCCATAGAAACAGCCATGCGTATCAGAACCTCCGAGATCGGCGAGGACGCGCTTTAGCGTCCTTTCCTTTTTTTTTATTTTCTGATTAGACTTATTAATCAGTTATGTTAACCACGGATGAACACAGATAAACACGGATGTTGCATGCGAAATCTGTGTTCATCTGTGGTTAATTATAGTTCAAAGGACCATAAAAAAATAAAAAAGACTTTCAAATCTAAGGGTAATTTAAAAATTATTAGACAGGATTGACAGGATCGACAGGATATACTGCAACGTCAACATCCTGTAAATCCTGTAAATCCTGTAAATCCGGTCAAAATACCATGCTTTTCGAAGTGGATACTTACTTTGAATATGGGGGTTTTAGATATTGTATTTAAGGCAAATGGAAAATGATGATCTTGGTATCCTGCTTGATATGGCACATACAGAGGGGTGGTCATCAGATATATTTGAATTCGAATTTTATCTCAAGCTTAATCCTGGTGGATGTTTTACCTCTATTGCAGATAATAAAATAGTGGGAGGCGTTATGACATTCACTTATCCCAACAGCGGCTGGATAGGTAACCTGGTTGTTGACAAAAAATACCGCCTCAAGGGATTCGGGAAAGCCCTTTTTTCCAGGGGTCTGCGGCACTTGTCCTCCTTGCCCACCATTTTCTTGTGTGCATCTCCAATGGCAGTAGGATTATATTCAGAATTCGGGTTCAGGAAAGTATCGAACATCAACAGGTGGGAACATAAAGGTATGACCCTTGATCTGTCCGGGAGTAACAGGAATCCTGAACTTGTGCTTGCTATGGATAGCAAGTACTGGCGTGAAGATAGGTCGCTGATGCTATCCCGGATGCTTACAAACCGCTCTTATGTATTTAATGAGGATGCATGGCTGGGATTTAAACAGGTGGATGACCACTGGACCATAGGGCCGTGGGAGGCAAATGATAAAGATTCTGCACTTGACCTCTTAAAAGGGGCCATTGTAGATGGCAACACCCAACGTATACTGGTGGATGTACCTGCACAGAATACTAAGGCATGGGATATACTGACAATTATGGGTTTTGAAGTTGTTGGCAAAACAGTGCTTATGTGCAGGGGCATGCTTCCTGATATTGCCTTTGGCAATATCTATGGTCTTGCCAGTATGGGTTCAAAGGGGTGAATAGTTAATATTATATATGATAAAATCTATAGTGACTTACCGACTTAATAATCTTGATATGTGGAATCCGGGATTGGAACATATGACTGAATTTACTACCCAAAGATTAATAATCGAGATATTGAAAACAATTTATGAAAAAAATGATCCTATAGGTGCACGACTGATTGCTGATAAAATGAATGAAAGGGGATATTCCCTTGGGGAGAGGGGGGTCAGGTATCACCTGAAGATACTGGATACCAATGGATTTACCGAAAGGGTTGGCTATTCCGGAAGGATTATTACAAAAAAGGGGATTGCCGAAATAAACAATGCTCTTGTCGGGGATAGGATGGGTTTTGTCATCAGCCGTATCCAGGAACTGCTATACAGTACGACTTTTGATCCCTATAAAAAAAGCGGGAACGTAATTATCAATCTGTCCATTATGAATAAAGATGACTTTGAGAAAAACATGGAATTGATCCGGGCCGTGATACAGGGAGGTTATGCTGTTAGCCCCAGGTACCATATTTTTGAAGAGGGGGAAAAAGTTTCCAATATTACAGTGCCGCAGGGATCAGTAGGAATTGCTACAATATGTTCTATAACAATAGATGGAGTTCTTTTGAAGCAGGGTATTCCTATTGAAACTAAATATGGCGGAATCATCCAGGTAGATAATGGTATACCTGTACGTTTCACAGACTTGATCTCATATACAGGGACTTCACTTGACCCCATCAAGATATTCCTGTCTAAACGAATGACTGATGTTATGGGTATACTGGACCATGGCAGCGGCTTACTTCTGGCTAATCTTCGGGAGGCTCCGATCATTGCTCATGAGAATATCATGGATATAATTGACAGGCTTAATAGTGCCGATATCAATGGTGTTATCGGACATATCCACGCAGGTGATACAGTTCTTTCTGCCCCTATCAGTCCGGGTAAAATAGGTATACCCATTTATGCCGGTGTCAACCCTCTGGCGGCAGTAGTGGAAAAAGGGATCGAAGTGTCAACATACCCGGTCAGTTCGATGATGGATTATAGGGGACTTAATAAAATATTCTAGGCTATTTTCAACGTAATGTTCTGAAATTTATTAATCGAATTTTGTATTGACACCTGAGATGTCCGGGACTTGTTTTTCATTAAATATATCGCCATATCCAAGATTGTTTTTTAGTGCCTAGAACCATTATATCATTTTGATTTTTTTATATATTTTTGTATAATGTGTCTATTGATATCGATTAATATTCCCTAAAACATTTATATAAATTTATATTTATAGATTTATATTTCTTTAATAGAAATGTTTATATGCCATTGCCTCTACAATTGACTACCGTTGTAGGATATAATACTATATAAATACAACATATATTGGAGACAAGCAAATGAGACAAATAGCAATGTATGGGAAAGGTGGCATCGGCAAGTCGACGACCACCCAGAACCTGACTGCAACACTTGCCGATATGGGCAGCAGGATCATGCAGATCGGGTGTGACCCGAAGGCGGACTCAACACGGATGCTGATGGGTGGAGTGAGACAGCCAACTGTTCTTGACACGCTCCGTGAGGTCGGGGCAGAGAACGTGGAACTCGATGAGATACTGCACGACGGATTCGGCGGGATAAAATGCGTCGAGGCAGGAGGACCTGAGCCAGGCGTTGGTTGCGCTGGAAGAGGTGTTATCACCGCGATAAAACTGCTTGAGACACTGGGCGCATATGACGAAGATCTTGACTTTGTCTTCTATGATGTCCTTGGTGATGTGGTATGTGGCGGTTTTGCCATGCCAATGCGTGAGGGATATGCAAAAGAGATCTACATCGTGGCATCCGGGGAGATGATGGCCCTATATGCTGCCAACAACATCTGCAAGGGTATTGTCAAGTTTGCAGAAGAAGGAGAGATCAGGCTCGGAGGCATCATCTGCAACAGCCGCAATGTCGAGAACGAACTGGCGCTAATGGAAGCGTTCTCCGAGCGCATCGGGAGTCACCTCGTGCACTTTGTGCCAAGGGACAACATCGTCCAGCAGGCAGAGATACGGAAAAAGACCGTGATCGAGTATGACCCGACCTGCAACCAGGCTGATGAATACCGCACACTGGCCAGGAGCATCCTCAAAAATGATAAATTTGTGATCCCTGAGCCGATCACGATGGATGAACTGGAAGGAATGATGACCGAATTCGGGGTCGTTTAAAATCGGTGATATTATGCAGCTAATAAGAGCGATCATACGACCCGAAAAAGTGGATGAAGTGGTGGACTGCCTCGATAGTAAGGGATTCTCTGCATTTACCAGGATAGATGTATTTGGCAGGGGTAGGCAGAAGGGTATACAGATCGGACCGACTGTTTATGATGAACTGGCAAAGGTGATGCTGATGATAGCTGTCAATAATGAGGATAGCGATGAAATTGTCAGTCTTATCGAAGAAAGTGCGCGAACAGGAAGTTTCGGTGATGGTAAGATCTTTATTGGTCCGATAGATGAGGCGTACACCATCCGTACAGGCGAGATGGGACTATGAAAGAAGTGATAGCCGTACTCCGGATGAATAAAATACAACAGACCAAGGACGCCCTGGCAGACGCGGGATATACCTGCCTTACTGCCAACCTCGTATACGGTCGCGGGAAACAGAAAGGATTATACATCAATCCGCTTGGCAACATCACACCCGATGATAAAAGAGCAGCGATCAGGTTCCTTCCGAAAAGGATGCTCACCCTTGTGGTGGACGATGGATCAGTTTCACCAGTGGTTGAGTTGATCATGCAGACCAACCGGACCGGAATGATCGGTGATGGAAGGATATTTGTCTGTCCTATGACTGATGCAGTCCGTGTCCGCACAGGAGAGCGGGGTAATGATGCACTGTAACAGTAACCGTAACTGTAACCGAAATTCGAACTATAAGCCTGATATTACAAGGAGGAGATCATGCCGCTGACATTACTTGAATGTGATAAACCGATACCTGAACGGGAGAAACATACCTACATTAAAAAGTCAGGTGAATGCATCGTACCGATGTGCAATGTCCAGACAACGCCTGGTGACCTGACCGAGCGCGGATGCACCTATGCAGGATGCATGGGTGTGGTCGGTGGTCCGGTAAAAGATGTCATACATCTGGTACACGGCCCCATCGGCTGTGCTTTCTACACATGGGGCGGGGGACGCAGGCAGAACCTGTCCGACAACACACAATTCCACAGGAAATACTGCTTCTCTACAAGTATGCAGGAAGCAAACATCATATTTGGTGGAGAGCAGAAACTGCACAAAGCGATTCTCGAAGCATACGAGCGTTTTCCTGATGTGAACGGTGTGTTCGTCTATGCGACCTGTGTGATCGGGCTTATCGGGGACGATATAAATAATGTCTGCAAGCAGGCGTCAAAGGAGATTGGAGTTCCTGTGATCCCGTTCAGTTGCGAAGGCTTTCGCGGCGTCAGCCAGTCACTCGGACACCACATTGCAAACGATGTCATCTTTGAGCATATCGTGGGCACAAAAGAACCCGACGAAGTTACGCCCTATGACATAAACATAATCGGTGACTATAATATCCAGGGTGACCTGTGGATCATTGCTCCGTTATTCGAAGCGATGGGACTTAGGATCCTCTGCACATTCACAGGAAATGCTTCGATCGATGATCTTGCCATGGCGCACAGAGCGAAGCTGAATGTCATGCACTGCCAGCGTTCCACTCCATACATCTGCCAGTTGATGGAAGAGAAATATGAACTTCCTTACATGCCGGTATCACTCTTTGGAATTGAGCAGACATCTAAGGCACTTCGTGATGTTGCATCTTTCTTCGGTCTTGAAGATAAGGCAGAGGAGGTCATAGAGAGTGAGGTTGCAAAAATACTGCCTGAAATTGAGTATTACAAAGAACAACTCCGTGGAAAACGAGTTTTCATCTATCAAGGTGCGCCGCGTGCGTGGCACTGGATCAAGCTGATGGAGGAACTCGGAATGGAGGTAGTAGGCGCTGCAACGACTTTCGGGCACACCGATGACTATGAGAAGATCATCGAAAGAATTGGCGATGGAGCCCTGGTGATCGATAACCCGAACTCTGTGGAACTTCGGGAGATTCTCATTGGATACAAGCCCGACCTATTTATCTCAGGACTAAAGGAGAAGTTCCTTGCATACAAACTGGGAGTTGCGTTCGTCAATGGTCACTCGTATGAGAGAGGACCGTATGCGGTATACAGCGGCTTTCTGAAGTTCGCAAAGGACATACACACGACGATTAACCATCCGGTATGGAAACTTATCGAGGGAAGAGCATGACTCAGACAAAAGCGAAAACAGAGACTAAGGCAAAAACAAAGGTGAAGAGATCGGTCACGATCAATCCAGGTATGATATGCCAGCCGATCGGTGCTATGCAGGCAGTACTCGGCGTACACGGCGCAATCTCGCTTGTGCACGGATCACAGGGGTGCGCAGCCTATCCGATGCGGATGTTCAACCGACACTTCCAGGAGCCGGTCGAGATCGCACTAAGTTCACTTGGCGAGGATGCTGCGGTCTTTGGTGGAGCAGACAACCTTGTAAAGGGAGTACACGCGCTTGTGGCAAGGAGGCAGCCTGAACTGATCGCAGTTCTCACAACCTGCCTCTCAGAGACGATCGGTGATGATGTCAACGGAATCCTCCGGAAGATCGACCTACCTACCACGCTGGTCCCGGTGCATACACCGAGTTATATCGGTTCCCACGTTACAGGATATGACAACGCAGTGAAAGCGCTTGTTACGCAACTTGCGGAGCAGACAGGACCCAACAGCAAGATCAACATCGCTGTCGGGCTCTTAAACCCTGGAGATATCAGGGAACTCAAGAACATGCTTACTGCTATGCGGGTAAAAGCGATCATCTTAACCGATATTTCAGAAACCCTTGATGCGCCGCTGATATTGCCGAGACCGCGGTTTCCGGATGGCGGAACAACGCTTGCCGAGATCGCTGACACAGCAAACTCGATTGGATCGATTGCCATGTGCAAGCATGCAGGCGGAGGCGCGGTAACGTATCTTACGAACAAGCACAAGGTACCGATGATTTCAGGTTCATGCCCTATAGGTGTTGCCAATACTGATGCGTTCCTCGGGAACGTGAGCCACCTCTCGGGAAGACCAATCCCGGATGAACTGCATAAGGAGAGGGGACGGCTCATTGATGCAATGGTCGATGTTCAGTTCAAGATTGCACAGAAGAAGGTTGCGATCCATGCAGACCCGGACGTTGCATCCGGAGTGGCACGGTTTGTGCATGAACTCGGGATGGAGCCGGCAATCGTTGCGACCGGAACCGAAAGCAAGGAGTTTGTTGCGGATGTAGAGGCGGTCGCAAGCCAGACAGGGCATGAGATCGAGATCATCTCGGGATGCGACCTTTACGAGTTGCATGAGGCAGTGAAAGCGGTTGGCGTCGATCTGCTTATGGGAAATTCTCAAGCGAAATATATCGGAGACGACGAGAAAATAGCTTTTGCAAGGATTGGATTCCCGGTCTATGACCGTGTAGGCTATCAAAGGAGGGCGATTATCGGGTACAATGGCGGGATCAATCTTATGGACCTGATCACCAACTCGATCCTGGAGCATGGGGATGCGTCGTAATTTCCCGGTACTGTTGCGGATGAGTGTACTGGTTTTACTCATCATGACAGTCCTTACAGCAGGATGCACCCAGAAAGACGACGCCCGAAGCATCGGCATGGCTGTTGAGTTCAATGACCATGCCGCATGTGCTTATGTAGCAAGAGAGAACAACTGGTATGAAGATGAAGGAATCAATCTAACAACTTACGAGAGCTATTCCACAGGAATGCAACTTACCAGTGCGCTTGCAAGGGGTGACATACAGGTCGCTTATATCTGTTTATCGCCGGCTATACTGGCATATTCAAGGGGCGTTCCGTTAGTGATCGTTGCCGGAACCCATAAGCACGGCTATGGCCTAGTCGCCAGTCCTGGTATCGAAAACATCTCTGATTTGGATGGTGCAACCATAGGATGTGTGCCAGAAGGTGGCATGGTGGATATCTTGCTAAACCGCATGATCAGGGAATATGACCTCAAGGATGTCCGGATTCAGCGAATGGAACCCTTAAAGCAAGTCATTGCCCTGGAAACCGGCAGGATAGATGCAGCATTTTTGCCTGAGCACCATGCAACTGCTGCCGAATCAAACGGCTTTCTTATGCTTATTACAAGCCATGAACTGTGGGATGATATGCAGGGCAGCGTCCTGGTCGTTAAGCGAGAACTTATCGAGGACGATCCTGAAACTGTAAGAAAACTGGTCCGGGTGACCCAAAAGGCAACCGACCGGGTGAATGATAATCCGGATGAGGCAGCTGTGATCCTTGCAGGCGAACTGGACAGCGATCCTGCGATTATCAGAAAATCGATGAACCGGCTGAATTACACCACCCGCATCGACACAGAGTCTGTTCAGGAGATAATCGACTATATGGTTGAACTCGGGTATATCGGGGAGGGCTTGAGAGCTGAGGATATGCTGGATACTAGATTCCTGCAGGAAGATGTATGAGAATTCGAAATATACTGGATGGGTCTATCCCGATCATTATATTTATCCTGGTATGGGAGAGCATCGCCCGGTGGCATATTGTTCCCGAATATATATTCCCGTCATTCCTGGCTGTGATGGGGGAGTTCTACCATCTTACAGTTAATGGGGTCCTGCTGAATAATCTTGCAAGCAGCCTGTTCAGGGTACTGGCAGGATTTCTGCTGGGTTCTGTGGCTGGAATCATGATGGGGACTGTAATGGGGTGCAGGCAGATAATAAACAGGTCGTTTAACCCGATATTCAGTTTGCTTTATCCAATACCGACTCTTGGCTGGGCACCGCTGTTGATGATCTGGATAGGGATCAATGAGATGCTACCCATCATATTGATATTCCTGTGTTCATTCTTTCCAGTGCTCTATAACACGATCACAGGCATCAGGAGTGTTGATAGCGATGTCATTAAAGCGGCAAAAACCCTGGGTGCATCAGATCGAAAGATAATGACAAGTGTTATCCTGCCGCTTGCCGTGCCGAACATCTTTACAGGTCTAAGACTGGAAGCTGGTATGGCCTGGCGGGTTGTGATAGCTGCTGAGATGGTAGCGATCCCGACTGGTATCGGCGCACTGCTGATACGCTCGGAGAGTCTGCTGAGGGTGGATATCATCATTGTCTGCTTGATGGTACTTTCAGTAATGTGCCTGGTCTTTGAGCGAGTCTTCCAGTATATCGAAACTAAAATGACAAAGGAATGGAGGTAGATGATGCCGGATATTGAATTGAAGAATATCAGTAATTATGTATTTAATGGCCTGAACATGGAGATATTTGATAAGGAGTTGCTGGTCGTGATAGGTCAAAACGGAGCGGGAAAGTCAACACTGCTTAATATCATTGCCGGGCTTGTGGAGCATGAAGGTAGCGTGCTCTTTGACGGGGTTTTGGTCAACAGGATGCTAACCGATAAGCGGCGGGTTGGTTATCTATTCCAGAATCTTGCACTGTTTCCGCATCTTGATGTTGCATCCAATATAGGATATGGACCGGCAGTGAACGGTAATCCAAGGGAAAACATTGCACAGAGAGTGGATGAATTGCTCAGGTTAATGAAGATCGAGCACCTGAGAGACCGCTATCCGAAGAATTTGAGCGGCGGGGAGCGCCAGAGGGTGGCCCTGGCGCGGGCGCTTGCCGTATCGCCACAGGTGCTGCTCCTTGATGAGCCATTCAACAGTCTGGACACTGGAATGTGTAGTTGTATCAGGCAGGAGATCAAGAGGATACAAAGGGGGCTTGGGATCACAACTGTGCTTGTTACACATGACATGGCAGAGGCGGTAGAGATGGGGGACAGGATCGTGGTAATGAATGGTGGAAAGGTCCATGAGGTCGCTGATATTCAGAGTATACACAGTTATGATCCTGATGATATACCTCACCTGCAGAACTGCACTGGCTGCGCCATCGATTGTTATTGCAAGGGATGATTGGAATGTACAAAGAAATAAAAGAGAAGTTCGCACAAATCGTGGTGGAAAATAACCTGTCTGATGAGGCGGTGAGGATTAGTGCTAAAACCCTGACCCCGGAAGAAGCTATAGGAAATCCGGAAAGTGAGGACTTCCCGATATTAAAAGGGCATGAGAGGCTGATGCAGGCAGAATTCAGGGGGAGCTTTGGCCAGGCATTCACAGATATGTATGGCGACTTTGAAGGAACACTACAGGAGGTTCTCTGCATGGAACTCAATAACAACTTTAGAAGGGCAATTTTCATCGCAACCCTGAATGCAGTGATGCGAAATCTCGGCCTGATAGAGGGAAGTGTTCATTGCAAGGATCGCGGTCCTGAGGAGTGTGGTCTGGACCTAATTGAGTTTCTTGAAGGATGCAAAATATCAAGGATAGCATTGGTCGGATTCCAGCCGGTACATGCACGATGTTGCTCCGGATGTTACGAACTTGAGATACTCGACCTGGATAAGGAGAATATTGGGAAAGAGAAATTTGGTGTTGTCGTGCTGGATGGTGACAAGAATGCCAAAGAGGTGTTGAAATGGTGCGATCTGGCACTTGTCACAGGAACAACGGTCGTTAACGGGACCATTGAACCGATACTTGAAATGGCAGGAAAAAAAGTGGTTTTTTATGGCATTAGTATAGCCGGAGTTGCACAGTTGTTTAGTTTTAATCGATTCTGTCCAAGATCTACATGATAAAGTAAAAACTAAAAATCAGGAACCAATCAATGAGGAGCAAGTGAATATCGGGAATCCGGAGGAGATGAGTGTCTTGGAGTTTTCTGATAGGGTTATTGAGATTACCGAACGTGAATCTCGAATCGTTTTCGAGGAGCTGCCAGTGGATAACCCTATGGTTCGGAGCCGGGAAATTTCGAGGGCGAAGGAAGTCCGGGGTGGGAGCCAGTAGTGGGGTTAGGAGATGGGTTGAAGGAGACTGTGAAGTATTTTGAGAATTTAAAGTTGTAGCCAGAATGCAGGAAACACAAAAGGTAATAATAACCTATCCCATTATTTCTGCAAGTTCTTTCAAGACATCTTCTACCGTCATCTCTTTCGATTCAAATACACCATCTTTCCTGTGTACATGGAATGGAAAAGTAGGAAGTTCTCTATGATGAGGCGCATTGTCCCATCTGATTTAAAGCTCGTTATTCCTTTGACGATGATACGAATATTTATCCCGCTTAATCTCGTCTCCAAATATCGTAAAATATTCAGAAATATAGAGTGTTGAATTGTCAATCATCAAAAGCCTGCATTCCGGATATCCTGAAACTGAGGTAATAAATTCCTCAAGAACTTCAATATCCTTAACGTTGGAAGATGCGGTTAAAGAAGCCTTAACACCAGCCAGATAGCTCTCAAGCATGAATTATTTTCTCAATTTCCTTTACTCTTTCCATGAGCTTGTTATGTGTGTCTTTATAAGCATACCATTTTATGTATTCCCTGTCATCTCCAAGCTCACCTGCATTAAATTTGACATAAAAGATATCAGAGCTCATGTTGTGGCGCTTTTCTAATTCAGCAAGGGAACTCTCGATTTGCCTTATTTCACGCCTGACCATGTCTAGCTCGACCTTGAACATTTTGTTCATTGTTGAAGTTATGTATTTTTTCTCAAACTCCAGACCATGGGAGAGCTGGAATTTCAAGGCATTCACATATTCATTAGACATAATTCAATATTGCATTGATTTTTAAGATTATAAGCATTCCCAACGATAACTTGTAGAATTTCATCATTTTATTGAACTATTCTTTGTATGTTATTTGTGAATTGTAAAATATGGACCGCACCGCACTTTTCGCGACGGTATTGTTTTTCAATTCCATAACACAATCGCCAACTTCTAGCCAAAAGATCCGTGTCTTTGAATACATTTGCGCAAACTCCGCTTATACACGTGGTTGGTGTGTTTTTTTGGGTGAAATTTTCTGGTTCTGGATCCGGGAAATTTTTTGATTTGGATGCTAAGAGTTGAATAATTTTGTTTCAATTTTACATCATGAAAACAATAGTAACTGGCAGCGAAGGATTCCTGGATTCACACCTTTGCGACCTTTTAGTGCAATATTTAATGAATAATATATTTTAACAGCCGCCGGCAGCAACCAACACAACATCCACTTCGCACCCCCGGACCGCCGAATACCTATGCATTCACATGGCACCGAAAAGCGCCCGCCATCCTCCACACTACGAGGGCGGGTGGAGCAGATCGAGAGGGGAACCCAGGCGGAGTGGAGGCGAAGATGGAATGGGAAGCTGGAAGCATTTTTCAGGTAAGCATTTGAAGCTTTATAACAAACTTAAATAAGCTAGATTATAAATGGATTTAAGTTATTAATAGTATTATACTATCATGAACGCCAATTATTCGTCTGACAGCCAATTTAAATCTATTAACTATATTCTGGATGTTTTTTCATCCGATATTTTTGAGAGTGTTACATTAGTTATGCGACCGGTAATTGGCACAGTTGACTATCTAAGATTAATGCATAGACTTTATCAGATTCAAAAAGAATTAGATCAAATTTTGAAAATGGACTTTGAAACAAGAGAAAAATTATTGGAAGCTTTAACAGATATTATTTCAATTAATATTTATGAAGACGATCTTCTAACTATCGAAAATAAACTGGAAGATCAAATAGATATTCTCCAGGATTTTGATGAAAGTTTCAAGAAACTAAAATCGTTTTCAACAAACTTAGAACCCCGACAGCAAACTGAACTTTTTAGAATAACTTTAAGAAAACTAAATGGAAGAATTACATCCATTAGGGAAGAGATTAAATTTAAAATGTGGGACAAAGCTGAAGATACCAATCAGTTATTAATCCTCGATCAATTCTTTTTCAACATTCAGGAATTAATAAAAGAATCCTTGAAAAAGGTGGATGATGTTGATATCTGGATAATGATAAATATTTCATTGCTTAGAATCGAGGCTTTTCACAGGGGAAAGATTTCTTTTCAAGATCTTCAGAATGATCTAACTGAGTTGAGCTTATTTAATTTTAATGATGAATTAATTCCAAGAAATTATAATGCTGTTTTTGAGGTCTTAGAGGCTTAAAATGAATTTTTGTTTTGATACTAATATCATTTTAGGAATAATTAATACAAAAGATCGACTTCATGAAAAATCTAAATTTTTGATGGATAATAAACGGAATGAACAATTGTATTTATGTCATTCAGCAATTAAGGAATCCCATAACGTACTGAGAAATAAAATAAATGAAGTTATGGTTAATATTATCAGATTTCTACCTGATATTTATCAGAGCTCCAGCATCAGTACATTGGATTCTCAGGCTTTTTTGATAGAGCAGTTCAAAAATTTAAGGGCTGCAAAACCAGGACTATCTAATTTTCTAAATCTGGTATATCATGAAATCTCTACTTTTCTCAAAGACAATGAAATAGATGATCTGCCTGATTTTTTATCAGAACTGTCATTAAATCTATCAAATTCGATCATTCTTAAAATCGAAGAGACTCATCCTGACTTTGAAATATTATTCTTAAACCATGATAGGCTCAATATTGTGAAAAGATCACTTACTGATATTCATTTTAAGGACACAAATGATGGACGGATATTTCAGGAATTGATGACTAATCTTGAATGTATAAAACCAATTGAATTCTTCCTTGACGATAGAGATTTTGCTAAAAAATGCAATATGGGTTTTACAAATATCGCTAATGATATGGAATTTAATGAATCTGATTTTTCTTGTAACCAAGTTTGACACTCTAAACTCCTTTATTTTCAGGAGTGTTTTCCATTTTGACAGGAAAAACCATTTGTCATTTTGAGATGATCATCACCAAATCCTACGCTGCCAGCCCCCGCACCACAAGGGCGGGCGGAGCAGATCGAGAAGAGCAGCCGGGGAGAGTGGAACGATTTGGGGCGGCAGGAGAGCTTATGAATGGAGGGGGGAATCTGCATATCAATGACTTGTTGGATTTCTATTTGAGACTGTTGTTTCCTGCCGCCAAAAAAATCCAACACCCCTTCACTCCAAACCATCCTCACAATTCTATTATCCCAAAATCCAGCGCAAGAGACAGTACAATAGCAATCACTGAAAACGCGAAGACAACAAGGTAATTCAAACGCTCCTTCGATACTGAAATACTCCACATAATATAATTCAATCCCTCAAAATCCTCTTCAGTAAGAGCTTCCCGTCGGTCTATCTTCTCAAGTAATCCCAGGTCCCTTATCACCCCGAACCTGCGCTTACCAATATGATACCTGTGCGCAAAGAACCACAGATACCCAACAACCCCAAGATACCACAGTATCCGTGCATAAACATCCCCGTAATGGTCGGCAATGATCACCAGTCTGAGCAGCAGTGCTGAAATAAGCCCTACCCAGAAATACATTTTTATTACAGAGATCCGGTACCCTTTTGGTATCTTCACTCCGGCCCGGTCTGATTCAAACTCCTTCATAAACACCATTTACTCCTATTTATAGTATATAAAGTACAAGAAAATCCTCCCTTCGGTTGGATTATAGTTTATAACCAAATATTCTATACAAATCATCTGGACTCTTTGCGCTCTAGCGTCCTTTGCTGTGTTGTATTTAATAAATAATATATTTTAACAGCCACCGGCAGCTAACCAGAGATTGTCGGAAAAGCCTTATTTTCGAATATTTCAGCTTTACTGTATAAACTTGACCGGGCGCAGCATAGTGATTTAGGTTAAACAATATTTCTGGAAGTTTCAATTTAGGCGCTTTTCAGGTACTTTTCCGACAATCTCAACCACACAACATCCACTTTGCACCCCCAGACCGCTGGATACCCATGCATCAACGAAACATCATAAAAGCGTCTGCCAGCCCCGCACCACAAGGGCGGGCGGAGCAGAGCGGGAGGGGCACTCGGGCAGATTGGAGGCAAGAGGGGGCAGCGGGAGAGCCGAAGAAGGGATGGGGGCTGGATCATGAATGAATTAAATTTTCATTCACTCTTCGTATTCATTCACCGCTCCAACAATCGCATCGACAAAATCATCTGCACTGGCACCAACCATCCGGATATCATTCTCATCAAAATATGTGTAAACAATCCGTTCTACATCCTCTCTTTCTGTTTTTGCCCCGACAAGCAGCCCCTCCAGGGGATCAAAATCAATATCATTTATCTGCATGAAATCGCCGGTAATCCCGGCATCCATTATCTTTCCTTCATTTACATATAACATGACTTTCGGAGATCTTAATTACATCACCAACCTAAATGTCACAAAAAACAATTCACATATTAAACTTAATTAAGCGACCATTAAGATCATGAATATCCAACGTATTCATTATACAAAGACCTTTATTAAGTTTATCCATCAACTTTGGCTCTTTTTGATTCATCTCCAGTTCAATTATCTTTTCCCCTCCGCTAACAAAAGCTTCACCACCAAGCTGAAAAATCGATTCAAACAGAGTCTGTAATTCAAATCTTTCATGGTTCATACATTTTGTCAAAAACAGACTGCACAGATTCACAAACGACATTTTAAAGCATGTCATGATCTGGTCCAGCTCTGTATCGATTCTATAAACTTTATCCTTATCCCTGATCCGCTTTTCTTCCTTTAAATATCTCTTTAATCTCTTAAAATCATCTTTATGTCCTTTCTCACTCGTCTTCTGCTGACGCAGGCACTTATTGATTTGTGCTTCACATTGTCCTAATTCAATCGAGTCTGCTTCGCCCAAAACTCTTTCCCCTTCAATGATC
>Ga0255420_10097_pt1 | contig 18086 bp, 14 predicted proteins | sample ANMaggSeSYBR02I3_FD_182630 | JGI IMG/M metagenome (GOLD analysis project Ga0255420, IMG submission 182630) | Sediment cell enrichment communities from methane seep in Santa Monica Basin, California, United Staets - ANME aggregate JGI... | ecosystem: Environmental > Aquatic > Marine > Cold seeps >...
TTAACCCCAGCCTTATCCCGATGGTTATCGGGAGGGTTAGTTAACTAGATAATAAAAAGGGCTTTAGCCCAAAATATGAATAATTCAGGTTAGATCAATTTAAATCTATACCTTTGCACGCTATAAAAGAGATGATTCATGCAAAGCAACATTAATATAAGGAATAAAAAGGCTTCGTTCAATTATACATTCATTGAAAAATATACGGCAGGAATTAAACTAACCGGTACAGAAATAAAATCTATTCGTTTAGGCAAAGCCAGCCTGGGTGATGCTTATTGTATATTTATTAATGGAGAGCTTTTTATCAGGGGATTAAATATTACTGAATATGCTTTTGGGACTCATTATAATCATGATCCCGGACAAGATAGAAAATTGCTCCTTAACAAACGCGAGCTAAAAAAACTTGAACGCAAATCAACAGAAAAGAGTTTAACAATAGTGGCTACCCGTATTTTTATTAACGAAAATGGTTGGGCAAAGGTAAATATCGCTTTGGCAAAAGGTAAACAGGAATTTGATAAACGCCACGAAATTAAAAAGAAAGATCTTAATCGCGATATGGAGCGAGTAAGAAAATACTAAACTCATAACTCCTGAACTAACGTAATTTTTTCAACTTTTTTTGTGCAAACTTTGTGGCTTAGTGTCTTTGTGGCAACTAATATTCAGCCACTAAAACTCTAAGATTCACTAAGAATTACACGACATTTTATTTACGATGCTTTTATAATAAATACTTAATTATGCGAATCAAGGATTGTTTTTTTACCACGAAGTCGCACAAAGTCCCGAAAGCTTTCGGGATCACGAAGTATACACAAAGTTATAACTAATAATCTTTAGCCGGGTTTATAGCCATTTTATAAAAAGAAACTGAAAATATTATTGAGCAAAAAAGAAATTATTCAGATCGTATATGTCTTCCGAATTAAATTCTGAATCAAAGTCGAAGAATCCATTTATGGCGTCCAGTAGCTCATCGAAAGAAATATAATCGTCACCATCCTGGTCAAGCTTTTTGTACTTTTCAGGAATTTCAACATTTGTCATTTCTGAATATTTCGACCATCCTAGTCCAATTGGCATCATATAAGCTTCGGTACGCTCAACAGCTGTTAAATCCATGAATAAGCCTTCGCGTATTTTGTTTGCGCTTAACTCAGCACCAAACTCATCTACAATAGCTCCTTTATTTGAGAACTGTTCTTTATCTATATAATTTGGAACACCATCTCTATCATCATCATGAGGACATCCAACAGAATCAACCTGAACTCCGGTAGGCGTTTCAAGGCAATTATCTGCTAAATTCAATACTCCATCTCTATCGTCATCGGCTATTAAGGTATAATCAAAATCACCTGAAACATCAGCAAAAAGACTTTCAATTATTTTAGTTTTTGCCTCAGAAAATAAATCAATATTTAAAGAAACATAAGTGAATGAGAACATATCCATTTTTGTATCACCAATTCTACCTACAGTATTTTCAAAACTAACACCATCTATGTCATCGGTAAAAGTATAGTGCAATGATGTTGCCAGCCTTAGAGCTACTCTGTCGCTGACTTTAAAATCCAGCCCCAGATCTGCAACAATAGAAAATGAGCTTGGGGTATAATCACCTCTTCCGTAAGGGTCCCAGCTTCGAATATCGGTTTCATAATCATAATCGCGAGTTACTAATTGATCTCCTACACGTATTGTTCCATCAGGATAATAAACATAATTACCTAAAGTTACCCCGTTTTCTTTATAAATAATATCTGACTTAGAGCTAAAACTTATATACTCGCCCCCAAGTGAGATAAAAGGAACAATCTTCCTTTCTCCTTTATAGATATTACCAAAGCTATATTCTACATTTAAACCAACGCCGAATAAAGTTGATTCAAAGTTCAGATTTTTTGAGATGTCCTCAAATGATCGTTCATAGCCGGAAATATTACCAACAGTTGCATTTATATTAATTTTCCAGAAATGCTTGTTATCAATATACTGATATACATTTATACGGAGGGCAGGTTGTCCCTGAATCATATTGCTAAAGTCGTTTTGCAGCTCTCCATAATAATTAATTATACCTGTACCGATTCCAAGCACAGGCATATAAACAGGATTTTCGACTTCTACTTCCTGGTATAGTAAATCTTCGTAGCCTCCCTGTGCAAATACAATCTGGGCACTTAAAAAGAAAACTATTAATACAGGTAAAAACTTATACAATTTCATTCGTATAAACGTTATTTAAGATTATGAATTTCAATTAATTATAATTCTAAATTTGAAATAAATCTTTCTATTACCATAGAACAAATCAATTATAATTAACGATACCACTCATGGCTTGTAATCATTAATGCTTCCTGCACCGTAACACGTTTCCCCTCATTATATGCGGAAACAAAAGCATCATCTATTGTTGTTGTATTCCATATATGTACTCTATAATCACGAGCTGCTTTATAAACATAGAACGATCCAACGGAATATTTTCTCCAACCTTCGTGGAACTCAGTTCGCACTTCTTTATCTAAGTTATATTTATTAAAGTATCTGCTTATATTAATTGGTCGATGACCAGCTGCAATTTGAACCCTGTAATAAATTCCTGATTCAGGTTCCAGCATATTTGTAAGTTTTGTATTCTCTCGAATCAGCTTTAAGGCACTTTCAGCTATTTCAATTTTTACTTTACCTGTGTAATCTTGTGGCTGAACATAATTAATTGGCTCGGTTATAGCTTCTCTGGTTGAAGAAATTACAGCCAATAAATTTTCCATCGACACATTTTCCAAATTAACATCTTTCTCAATTATATTGATGCTCAAAGTATTGTCATTTTCAATGTACGAGAAAGTTCCATCCATATTTGGTTTTTCTGTAACACCTTCGTTTGGAACCAGTTTATATGAAACAACAAAATAAGGATCGGTTGGCAAGTTCATCCACAACAATTTTACAGTTTGATCTTTAAAAGTAAAAATTGCTTCTTTACTTTCTAATGCAACAGCAGAAAATCCTTCAGGAACCATTTCCTGGATCTTTGCAAATTTTTCCTTATTACCCTTATTTACAAGTAAATTTACCAGGTATTCGTTACTTCCCTGAGCCAGATATGGTGTTTGTCGTATACATTTTACCTGTTCAGCTCCCGATCCTGTTTTTTGAATCGGAGCTACAAGGTTTTTAAAATCGTTAATGTCAACAATTAATTTAGGGTCAATTGTTGAGGAAGGATTTATTACTATATACTTAGGATCTACCTCTACCGATTTTCTATCATTATCGGCAATATAAGAGAATGTTCCATTTAAATTAAACGTTCCTTTTAATCTTTGATCAACTTGTAATTTATATGATATTGTTATTTCTTGCTCAGCAGGAAGTTTTAACCATATAAATTTTATTTTTTGATCTTTAAAACTAAAATCAGCGTTTGCAGTATTAACCGGAACAGGAGTTAACCCAGCAGGGATTTCTTGTTGAAATCTGGCAAAACTATCAAAATCAGATTTATTTAATGTAATTTCAACATAAATCTCATTTCCTGCTTCTACTTGTCCGGGAGCATTCATATCCACATTTACGTCTGAAAAAATAATATTCAAGACAAACAGGACAAACATATTCACAAGAAGCAATAGATATTTAATCATATAAGTAATTATTAAATTCCCAAGGCTCAATAAAAATAGCTATAATAATACAATAATAACAAAATATCAACATTGGTTATTAACAATTGTTAATAACTTTGATGCTTTGTTAATAATTACACCTTGTTAAAAATAACAAATTAAAAGTTTGGACTCAATAAATATTCAGAATAAAATTCATTGATTTTTTCAACAGCCTCTTCGGCGGTATCCACAACCTTAATTAAATCAAGATCCTTTTCGTTAATATTATTTTCCTCAACCAAGACTGCTTCTTTAATCCAGTTAATTAATCCCTGCCAATAGGATGATCCAACCAGGATAATAGGAAATTTACCTATTTTTTCAGTTTGAATCAAAGTAATTGCCTCAAAAAGCTCATCGAAAGTACCAAAACCGCCTGGTAATACGATAAATCCCTGGGCATATCTCATAAACATGACTTTTCTTACAAAAAAATGCTCAAAACTTATTAGTTTGTCAGGATCGATAAATATATTAGCGGATTGCTCAAAAGGTAAATCAATATTTAAACCTACCGATTTCCCGTTACCTTTCTTTGCTCCCATATTTCCGGCTTCCATAATACCGGGTCCACCACCTGTAATTACACCATACCCTTGTTGTGTGAGGTTGAAAGCAATATCTTCAGCGAGTTTAAAATACTTATTATCAGGTTTTGTTCTTGCAGATCCAAAAATTGAAACACAAGGCCCAATTCGAGATAGTTTTGAAAAACCTTCAACGAATTCTGCCATTATTTTAAAAATGGTCCAGGTATCAGTTGTTTGAACTTCGTTCCAACCTTTCTCCTGAAAAGCATCTTTTATTAGTTCTTCGTTTGTCATATATCTTAGTTTTTAAAGCCAAATATTTAGTTAAGCTTACTAAATTAAGCTTTTTTACTAAATAAATTATTGAAGTTCTTTAATTAAAAATTGCGCCGTATAACTTTTCTTATTCTTTACGATTTCTTCAGGAGCACCGGTACATAATATTTCGCCTCCCTTTACTCCGCCTTCTTTACCTAAATCAATAATATGATCAGCAACTTTAATTACATCCATATTATGTTCAATTACAATAACAGTATTACCTTTATCTACAATATTGTTTAGTACTTTTAATAATACTCTGATATCTTCAAAATGCAGTCCGGTTGTAGGTTCATCTAAAATATACAATGTTTTTCCTGTGCTTTTTTTAGCCAGTTCGGCCGCCAATTTTACACGTTGCGATTCACCCCCTGACAGCGTTGTTGATGGCTGACCCAATGTTATATAACCTAAGCCAACGCCTTGAAGTGCTTTTAATTTTTGTTTAATAGATGGTATTTGATCGAAAAACTCGACACTCTGGTTGATTGTCATATTAAGCACATCACTTATAGATTTCCCTTTGAACTTTACTTCGAGCGTTTCTCTATTGTAACGTTTGCCGTTACAATCTTTGCAATGCACATAAACATCAGGCAGAAAATTCATTTCAATAGTTCGTAATCCTGCACCCTGGCATGTTTCACATCTACCACCTTTTACGTTAAATGAAAAACGCCCCGCTTTGTATCCCCGGATTTTAGATTCAGGTATTTGCTCAAATAGTTTGCGAATATCAGAAAATACACCTGTATATGTTACCGGGTTTGATCTTGGTGTTCGACCTAAAGGTGATTGATCTACCTCAATAACCTTATCAATATTTTTAATTCCTTCAATGGATTCATAATCTAAGGTCTGTTTATTACTTCTATAAAAATGTTTGCTTAAAATTGGGTGTAATGTTTCGTTTATTAATGAAGACTTTCCACTACCGGAAACACCAGTTACACAAATAAATTTACCTAATGGAATCCTTAAAGTAACATCTTTAAGATTATGCCCTGTTGCTCCTTTTAAAATAATTTCTTCGCCATTCCCTTTTCTTCGTGTTTGAGGAACTTTAATCGTTTTTTTACGATTTAAATAATCTGCAGTAAGTGAGCAGGATTTTAGGATATCATCTGGCGTTCCTGTGGCTACAATTTTCCCTCCATGTCGTCCTGCCTTTGGTCCCATATCAACTACATGATCTGCTGATAATATCATCTCTTTATCATGTTCAACAACAATAATAGAATTACCTGTATCGCGAAGTTGTTTTAATGAGTTTATCAACTTCAAGTTATCTTTTTGATGCAGACCAATACTGGGTTCATCTAAAATATATAGAACATTTACCAGTTTAGAGCCTACTTGTGTGGCTAATCTGATCCGCTGGCTTTCACCTCCGGACAAACTTCTTGCGGTTCTATTCAATGCCAGATAATTTAATCCAACATCCAGTAAAAATGATAAACGCTCTTTTATCTCTTTTAAAATATCCCGTGCAATAATTTTTTGTTTATCAGAAAGCTGTTCTTCTAAGTTACTGAACCAATCATACAATTCATCAATATCCATATTGGCTATTTCAGCAATATTTTTTTCGGCAACTTTAAAATGCAACGATTCTTTCTTTAATCGATGACCATTACATTTTGGGCAAGTAACTTTTTTAACAAATTGATCGGTCCATTTCTTACCATTATCAATCGCTTTATCTCGCTGAAAATTGTTGATATAATTAACGATACCATCAAAACTCAAAAAATAATTGGAAAATTTGCCAAGAGGTGTATTTAACAACTTAAATGATTCGTCGGAACCATAAAGAATAATATCTAATGCCTTTTTTGGTATGTCTTTTATTGGAGTGTCAAGTGTAAATTTATACTTAGCCGCAATTGCTTCCAATTGCCAAAAAAATAAAATGTTTTTGTACTTACCTAATGGTGTTATTCCTCCATTCTTTATACTTTGGGTTGAATCAGGGATGATTTTTTTTATGTCTATTTCGTTAACATATCCTAAACCATTACATCCCGGGCAAGCTCCCTGCGGAGAATTAAACGAAAAAGTATGTGGAGCAGGTTCATTGTAAGATGTTCCACTAGTAGGACACATTAATTTTCGACTGAAATATTTAATATTATCCGTGTCTTTTTCGAGAATCATAAGGATGCCTTTTCCCTGATCCATAGCCGTTTTTACTGTCCTCTTTAATCTTTTAACATCATTATCAGATACTTTTAGTTTATCAATAACAGTTTCAATATTATGTGTTTTATAACGATCAAGTTTAAGACCATGTGTAAGTTCAGTTATTTTCCCATTTATTCTGGAATATAAATATCCTTTTTTCCTGGTTTGCTCAAACAACTCTCGATAATGTCCTTTTCTACCCTGCACTAAAGGAGCTAATATCATGATGTTCGTACCATTAAACTGATCAAGTATTAATTTTATGATTTGTTCATCGGTATACTTAACCATTTTTTCGCCAGTAACATATGAATAAGCATCAGAAGCACGTGCAAATAATAATCTAAGGAAATCATATATTTCGGTTACTGTTCCTACTGTTGATCGAGGGTTTCTGTTTGTTGACTTTTGCTCAATTGAAATTACAGGGCTTAATCCTGTTATTTGATCAACATCAGGACGTTCCATATTACCAATAAACTGACGAGCATAAGCTGACAAGGTCTCAATATAACGCCTTTGCCCTTCAGCATAAATTGTATCAAAAGCCAGAGAAGATTTTCCACTTCCGCTTAAACCCGTAATTACTGTAAGTTTATTTCGAGGAATTGAAACATCAATATTTTTTAAGTTATGAACTCTTGCACCAAGAACCGTAACTTCTGATGTTTTTTTTACTTTTTCATCAAGTTGTTGCAGTAATTCTTTATCCAATGTTTAAATTTTTTAATCGATAACAACAGTTGAGTCAATTTTAGAATAATCAATATTTTTTGAGTAACTTCTACATCCTTCTTTTGGAATCTTTATTAAATACTCTTTATTGGTTTTATTCGTAAGAAAAGAGTCTCTTAACCAAGGATTAAAATACTTCAAAATTTTGTAATTTATAGAATATTTCTTGGCAAAATCTGCAAAATCTGTAACTGAAGAATCTACTTTAACTTCAAAGGTTGGAATCGTGTGATACATATCTTTATCTCTAACATGAAATCCATATTGATCAGGGTTCTCAAGTATCAACTTAATAGCAAGGATGCGATATATATATCTACCTGTTTCGTTGTTAAGTAATAAATTATAATAATTGTTCTCTTTTTGCCTGTTTACCTGTCTTATTAATCCCCTTCGTCCCATATTATACGATGCAGCAGCCATTGTCCAGCTACCGAATAATTCGTGTGCATCTTTTAAAAACCCGCATGCAGCTTCCGTTGATTTTTCGAAATGATATCTTTCATCTACTTCATCGTTCACTTCTAACCCGTAATCTTTAGCTGTTCCTTTTAACAACTGCCAGATACCAACTGCTCCTGATGGTGAAACTGCATTTTTCAAATCGCTTTCAGCCAAAACCAAATATTTGAAATCATCAGGTATCCCATTATCTTTTAGTATTTTTTCAATTTCAGGGAAATATTTATTGGCTCTTTTAATAAATAAAAGTGTTTGTGATTGCCAGTATGTATTTATCAATAATTCCTGATCTAATGATTCCCTTATATCAAAATGATCTAAAGGAACAGCCTCGCCGGCAAACATCAAATCATCCGGAAGTGATAATGAAAATACTGAATATTTCTTTTGAAAAGCTTGCTCAAAATCATTATCAGTAGGTTTTTCTTCAGGTCGTGAATTAATAAAAATAAAAGAAGCTATTAACAATCCTAATAAAGTCAAAAATGTATATTTCCTTTTCATATTCTATTATATTTTAAATATCCAAAAGCACAAAAAGTTTATATAATAGATAAACAATAAATCGTAACAAAAGTTACAAAAATAGATATTTTTTTAAAGGTAAATATGAGAATTATCAAAATGAGTAATTAACTCCGGCATATATTCCAATCGAATAAGGATGCGATTCGACAGACGAACTGGAATTAATTTCATTTAAATAATATTTAATGGATGGTTCCAAACGAATATTTATTCTATCCATTATCGGATATTCAATACCAAACCCAAGTATACTATTATAATTAATTGTATTTACACCCTTCGTTTCGCCAATAACTTCTTTATTACCGGCATACTTAAGATACACATCATTCCCAATTAAAAAATTAGCTCCAAACCCACCAACAATATTAAAATCTACATTTTTATCAATTAATTTATACCGCATTAAGAACGGAACTTCTACATATTGGAAACTCTGTTGAATTTCTGCATCAAGGTTATTATATATAGGATCGGATACATCGGCTACCCCTTTGCTATCTAGAAGATTACTAACTCTCATTAATTCCTCGTCAATAATTACATACGGGGAGTTAAATGAAACATCACCTGATGAATTTGTAATTGAATATGAATTTATAAATCTGTCTTTGTATTCTTCGGCAACCAAATCGTATGCCGTATTAGCATAAACCGACATATAATCAAAAGACTGACCCATAGTTGTATAATAAACTCCGGTCTGAACAGTAAGCCTGCCAATAGCCTTATATTGTACATTCAAACCTCCGGTATAAGACATAATAGGATTTTCTGCACTATTATAATAATCTTGATTATAGTCACCACCTGTTTCAGCAATATACCTGTATGAATATAAAGGTGAAAACTCTCCTCCTAAAATCCATTTATTATTTTTTGGCTCTTTATCTTCAATTAAATCATTTAATGCATAAGAATTATAAATATCAGGAAGCGAGTTTAAATATGATTTAACTCTTTGTTTTCTTACATCAATTATAGCTAACTCAACACCTTCTGATTTAATATATATTTGCTTTTGTGAAAGTTTTTCAAGATTTTTTTCTCTTTGTTCAGTATCACTTCCAACAGGCATTAGATTATTTGAATTGTAAGATTTAATTTCTACAAAATCTGCTTCAGCAATAAGTTTTTGATTTTCTACATCAAGTTCTTCGATTTTTTTATTTTCGAGATTATCAGCAATTCTTTCATTAACTTTTTCCTGATTCAATATTTTAATTTCATTTTCAGATTCCTGTTGTAAATTATTTTCAGTAATCACTGTATTGTTATCAAAACTTTCACCATTATTTGATAAGTATAAATAACCTGAACCGATAATTGCAAAAGCAGCTACTGCAGCAGCAATTTTATAAATAATAATTCTTTTTGCTTTTTTGTTATTATCTAATACTTGTTCAATATTTCCCCAAATATCATCAGGAGCAGATTGAGAATAATTCCTCAACTGTTTTCTAAAAACACCATCCATCTGATCAAAATTCGCACCCATCATACCCAGTTTACACTTATGTTATAATATTTTTTCACTTTCTCTTTCAATATTTCACGTGCCCGCGACAAGTTAGATTTGGAAGTTCCCTCTTTAATATTTAGCTTTTCACATATTTCTTTATGCGAATACCCTTCAACTGCATAAAGGTTAAAAACCATTCTGTATTGTGGCGACAATTCCTGTATCAGTTTTAATAAATCTTTTGCCGCTAAATCACTCAAAATATGATCGTATTGTTTATGATTTGCGTCATATTCTGTTTCCATATTTACAGCAAACAAATAATTTTTATCCCTAAATCTCTCAAGTGCTGTATTTGCAATAATTCTTCTAATCCAACCTTCGAAAGAACCTTTATTATTAAATTGCTTAAGATTTAAAAAAACTTTTATAAATCCATCTTGCAAAATATCTTTTGCTTCATCTTCATTATCGGCATATCGCAAACACATTCCATACATCTTGTCAGCAAAAAGCTGATACAATCTGTTTTGTGCTACTCGATTGCCTTTTAGGCAAGCTTTTATAATGTCAGTGTAATTATCCAAAAGATATCCCCGGTTTTTCGATGATATACAAATTTATGAATAATTTTACTACAAAAAGCTTGCTAAACTTTTTTTGTTTGTTTTATAAAATGTAGATGAAGAAAATAGTACTTGGGTTGCGTAGAATATTTAAAAATAAAATAAAAATTCAATCAAAACGCAACCATTTTATAAAAAAATTCGTCTAACTTACACATCATTAAGGAGATTGTTAGAATTATTAATTCTGCGATAATTACATCGTCAGGATTTAATACATTAGTAATTAACCCTTTAACAAAATCTAATTGTGAGAATTAACCTAAGTATTATGGACATGGTTGTTAAATCGCAATCCAAAAATGTTCATAAAGAAGTAAATATTGGAGTTATAATTATATTTATAATTGTTACTCTTATTTTTTTACTTTCGTTAACTCAAAGCAACTATAGCAAAGAGTTATTCAGTCAGAAAACTGAATTAAGAAAGTAAAGGCAACAAATAAACTTGTTCTGTATCTTTCATCAGACAAATTTCCAAAAATTATTAATACAAAAAGTGGATGATTTTTTCATCCACTTTCATTTGGCACTTTCCGAAGTAAGCAATTATAATAAAAGATAATTAAAATTGAAGTTGTGAAATATTAATCACAACTTCTTTTTTTATATGATATTCTCATTTTATGATTTACGGGCATGTTTTGCTCATTTTTGGGCATAGTAATCCCAGGTGTGTAATGTATAACACATACATATTTAGATTATTATGCTGCCAGCTTGATTTTTCCTTTGGACATTCTTCGTCCAATCTCTAATGCATTTGCAGTATGTATCCCAAAAAAGATCCACAGGATTTCATTTTTTTTGGTTCGAGCTTTTACTTTTTTTAGATGATAATGTTCCTTTTCTTTACCAAAACTACCCTCTAATCTACTAGCTCTTTCTTTAGTAATCATGAAAGCTAATTGTTTACGAGATTTTTCATGTTTACCTGCTCTTCCTTTTCGACAAAAATCTGTACGAATATTATTTAATGTTGCAAATTTTCTATTTGCATTGGTTGCATATATAGCATCAGCACCCATTACTGTTAGTTTGGTATGTGTTAGTTCTTGAGTTAACCTTACAGTTGATTGAAAGTGAGTCCCTTCATTAAATGCGTCAAAACTTAAATGTTCTATAAAATTAATTCCATCAATTTGTATTTTGTTGACTTTTGCACCAAATTCTACTTTTTTAATTTCCTTTCCTCTTACAATTGGACGAATATAACTTTTTGCAATACTTACTATTCGATTTTTTGGACTCTCTCCGGTAGTAAATAGTTCTAATTGTTGGGTGTAAACTTTCTTGATTATTTCCCTGCGTTTATAATATTTATCAGAGATGTCAAAACTATAGTTTTCTTCAATCCAATCAAGTTCTTCATTAATCTTATGTAATAAGTTTAGAAGCGAACGTGTCAAGACTCGTTTGTCTTTAGATGGTTTGCGGCGTTTTCTACTATAATCAAAATAGCGAGGTTTCCACTTTAAATACTTTGTTCTCGGGAGCTTAATCTTTAAGCGTTTGCAGGTCAATCTCATTTGCCCATATGTCCAATCAACACATTCCCACAATAGCTTTTGATTTGTAGGAAACCTTACTTCACTCTCATAACAAGTAGCATCTGTTGTAGCGTGACCTAGCGCTTTCATATAGGGTAGCCAATAAGATGCAAAACATTTTTGTGCTTCATTAATATCAAAATTTTCTGCTAACTCTCCTCGTATTTGACTAACAATCCTAAAGTTACCTATTGACTCGTCTAATGAAAGAAACATGTCGCAAAAAAATTGATAATGAACATTAGCATTTAGTTGTTCAATAAGTCGTTGGTCAGAACAACAGGCGTAGTGTTTTAAAAACATCAGAGCTAATTTCCCTTTGGGACTAAACAAACAGTCCGGACCTTTTTTGGATTCTTTCAGATTAAATCTATATACCAAATCTTGCCATGGAATAGCTTGATAAATCTTACCCAGATTACTTTCTAAAAATTGAGCGTATACAACACCAAAATTTTCTTCTGGACTTTTAAATTCAAAATTGTGTTGAAACTGTGAAATTCTTCGTATTTTAGTCATAGTGTTGAAATGTAAACCCCGATTTTTAGTGTTTTCGGCACTTTTCGGGGTTTTATTATATCTAAATATACGAATAATTATCTGATATTCAAAGTGTTATTTACTTAAGAAGATGCCTCATTTTATATTACGATAAATTCTTAAATATGAATTACCTCATCGTAAGCTGCAGCTGCAGCTTCCATAATAGCCTCGGACATGGTTGGATGAGGATGAATTGATTTTATTAATTCATGGCCTGTGGTTTCTAGTTTTCTGGCAACAACCAATTCAGCAATCATTTCAGTAACATTAGCACCAATTAGATGTGCACCCAACAGTTCCCCGTATTTTTCATCAAAAATTAATTTAACAAATCCATCTCTTTCACCAGCAGCACTTGCTTTTCCTGAAGCTGTGAAAGGAAACTTACCTACTTTAATTTCGAAACCAGCTTCCTTAGCAGCTGTTTCAGTTAACCCCACCGAAGCAACTTCAGGAGAAGTGTATGTACAAGCAGGAATATTATTGTAATTAACAGGTTCAGGATTTAAACCAGCAATTTTTTCGACACAAGTTATTCCTTCGGCCGAAGCAACATGAGCTAAGGCAGGACCATGAACAATATCACCTATTGCATAAACTCCAGTAAGATTAGTTTTATAATAATCGTCAACTTTTATTTTTCCTTTTTCAAGCTCAATTCCCAACTCTTCAATTCCTATATTTTCAAGATTTGGTGTTACGCCCACTGCAGATAAAACAATTTCAGCTTCGTGAGTTTCTTCGCCTTTCTTAGTTTTAATAACAACCTTACAAATATTTCCACTCGTATCGACAGATTCGACGGAAGAACTAACCATAACTTTTATACCAGCTTTCTTGAAAGAGCGACCTAACTGTTTCGAAACTTCTTCGTCTTCGTTCGGAACAACATTTGGCAAGAACTCAACCAAAGTAACTTTTGTACCGACTGAATTATAGAAATTAGCAAACTCACTGCCAATTGCTCCTGAGCCAACAACAATCATTGATTCTGGTTGTTTTGGTAATGTCAAAGCCTCTCGATAGCCAATTATTTTTTTACCATCTTGTTTTAAATTAGGTAATTCTTTTGATCGTGCTCCTGTAGCTAAAATAATATGTTTAGCTTCAATCTCTTGCGTATTTCCATCAGCATCTGTTATTTCAACTGTTTGATTATCCTTTAATTTACCGTATCCCTGTATATGATCTATTTTATTCTTTTTGAAAAGAAACTGAATTCCTTTGCTCATACCATCAGCAACACCACGACTCCTTTGTACTATCTTCTCGAAATCTGCTTTGGCTTCTCCTTCGATGCTTATACCATAATCGGCAGCATGCTTTATATAATTAAAAACTTGTCCGCTTTTAAGTAATGATTTGGTTGGTATACAGCCCCAGTTAAGACAGATACCACCTAATTCAGATTTTTCAATCACGCCTACTTTCATACCTAACTGTGATGCTCTAATTGCAGCTACGTAACCACCTGGCCCGCTACCTACTATAATTATATCGTAACTCATTTTTATTGATTTATATTTTTAACTTGAATAATAAAATTTATGCGAAATTATAGCTTATTTATTTGATATTAAAAATTTTCAGACCTTCTGTTTTTTTAACTTGATTTTCCTTACAGACAATTGGAATAACTTAGCCAATATAAAGATAATAACCAATGAAAAAATAATTGATGCACCAGATGGAATATTAATTTTATATGAAATAACTAATCCAAGAAAAGCACCAATAAGACCTATAACAATTGAAGCTATGATAATGTTTTTGAAATTTTTTGTAAATAAATTCGCTGTTGATTGTGGAATTGTTAATAAAGAGATTACCAATATAATACCAACTACCTTTATATTAAGCACAATAGTTAATGCGACTAAACTTATCAGTATATAATTAATTAAACTTACAGCTATTCTGTGGGTTTTTGCAAACTCCTGATCGTAAGAAATAAAAAGAATAATGCGATAAAAAGCGATGAATACAATAATCAAAATCAGGCTTAAACCCGCCATTAATAAAATATCCAGTGTTGAAACTGTTAGAATACTACCAAATAAATAAGACATTAAATTAGGAGCATAACCCGGCGTTAGAAAAACAAACATGATTCCCACGGCCATTCCAAACGACCATAAAATACCTATAACCGAGTCTTCTCGAATTTCCGATCTTTTCGATACAAATTCAATTCCCAGTGCTGAAAGAATACCAAATACTGCTGCTGAAATTATAGGGTTAAAACCGAAAAAGTATCCTATACCAATTCCTCCAAATGAAGCATGAGTTATTCCGCCACTTAAAAACACCATTCGACGTGTTACTATATAAGTACCAATAATTCCACAGCTTATACTTGCCAGAATACCTGCCAATAATGAGTTAGTAATAAATTTATATTGTAATAATTCTGAAATCATTTTAGTGATTATGTTTTTTTAATACTGTATGCGGTACATCACCATGAGTAATTAACTTAATAGGGCAATCATATAATGCCAACTGTTCTTCTGATATTTTATTTGATTTATGATAATGCAAACTGCGATTTACACAAGCAATTGTCTTAACATAACTTGAAATAGTTCCAACATCATGAGTTACAATAATTATGGCCATTTCTTTGTTTAACTCATTTAAAATCTCGTATAGTTCTCCTTCGAACTGATTATCGACAAATGTATTTGGTTCGTCGAGGATTAATAAACGTGGTGAAGACACAATTGCTCTTGCCAATAATACTTTTTGCATTTGTCCACCAGACAGTTCTCCTATTGGTGAGTTTTTAATATTACATATTCCTATTCGTTCTAATGTATTGTCGGTCTTTAATTTATCTGCCTTTGAATGCCTGCTTAAAAAACCTGACTTATAAATAAGGCCTGATAATACTACGTCTTTAACAGTAATTGGGAACTTCTTATCTATTTTATTTTGTTGAGGTAAATATCCAATCTTATTATTTCTATCAGTTCTAAGGTCGTCACAAAATTTCACAGAGCCTTTTAAAGGTTTTAAAAGTCCTAAAATTACATTTAGCAATGTTGTTTTCCCCCCGCCATTCGGACCTATGATACCAATAAAATCATCATCGAAAATATCTAACGAAACATCTTTTAAAATTATCTCATCATTATATCCTGCAAATACTGACTTTATTTCAACAATTTTACTCATAAATTAAATTTAAAGTGCCTAAAATGCTCTAAAATGCCTAAAATTTTAATTTGAATATGATTTTACTATTTCGTCAACGATTAATTTTAAGTTTTCGGGCCAATTATATGATAAAGGATCGATTTGAACAACCCTGCCATTTATTTCTCTGGCAATAACTTCAGCATTGTGTGTACTAAATTGCTTTTGTACAAAAATAACTTTTATTTCTTCTTCTTTAGCTACTTCAATAATTTCCTGAATATTAGCAGGTGTTGGTTCCTTTCCATCAATTTCGATTGAGATTTGCACCAAACCATAATCACGTGCAAAATAGCTTAATGCAGGATGAAAAATCATGAATTTATTTCCATGATACAACTTTAATTGTTCAGTAATATATAAATCCAGGCTATCTATTTCGTTTAAAAAAGAATTATAATTTATAGTAAAATATGAATCAAATTCAGGATAAGTTTTAATCAAATACTGATATAAAAAATTGACTTGCTTCTTCACTTCTTTAGGTGATGTCCATATGTGTGGATCAACTCCATGGTGATGATGACCATTGTGTTCATGCTCATCTTTATAGATGTTCTCAGCTTCAATTAAGTTTACCACAACTGACTGATCTACAACACACATTTCCGGATTAATATCTCTTAGTTTTTTCATCCATGATTTTTCAAACTCTATATGACCAATTCTGATATATAAATTCGAAGCAGATAATTCTTTCATTTGTTTTGGGGTTGGCTCATAAGTAACAGGACTCGCCCCGGGAGGAATCATTACATTAATGTTTAAACGATCACCGGCAATTTTCTCAACAAAATATTTCTGAGGTAAAACACTCACAGTAACAGACTGTTTATTAATATTTTGATTCTGCTGCTGATTATTACAGGAAAAAAGACCAATAACTACTAAAAGCGAGATAATAATTTTTCTCATCCCTTATTTATTTAGAATTGTTAAAAATAACAAAAATAAAAAGAAAAATAAGAGATCATGAAAATAATTCAGATGTTTTAACTTTAATAATCACACCGTAGTTCGGCGTAGCTTTTAACTCATAGCCTACGCCGAATTTGGGAAACAATAGATAGTTTAAGACAATAGAATTGTTTTTTTCTTGAATTCAAAACCATAAGTTTTCATTTCTTTCAGTACCGGTTTATAAACTTCCGGGTTCATCGGCATAACCACACCTCTTGATGTAATTTTTCCTTCTAATATAAGCTTTGCAGTAATAGAAGCAGGAAGTGAAACTGCTCTTGTCATTGCTGATTCTCCATTCGGAATGCCTTCCATTAACATACTTGATACTCTTTTTTCCTTTCTGTCAGGAAATTCTGCAATAACTTCATCATATACTATTATCATATCCTTTTCATCCGGCTTATAGGATAATTTTTTAATCATAAGTTCAACCAATACGTCTGAATACATTCCTTTTTCGACAGGAATAGATTTATTTTCAAACAAACCAAGCCAATCTAACTTTTCCAGAATATCATCATCTTCAACAATACCTAAAAAATTACCGACTTTAGCTTTAATATTATCTGTTGAATCGGCATGAATAAGATTAGCCGTCATTTGAGCATAAGTTAATCCTTTAAAACTTATTTCTTCTTTTTTTTCCTTAAGGATATTTAATTTTACTAATGCCCTCATTGTATTGCAGTATCCTACATGACGTAACAAGCCTCTGAATAATGTAACATTTTTATCCAATCCGAAATGTTTTACATATCCTGTACAATCACGATTAGGAAAGTTTTCAAAAGTACCGATACCGTCAATATCAATAATTTTATGATGATGAAATATTGAAGGAACATCAACCCTTTTGCCGTTAAGCAAATATGCAGCAGGTTTTGTTGCCGACATCATTAAGCCTTTCGGACTCCATGAAAATTTATATCCGAACGGATTACGATTGGAATCAAATGAAGGTATGCCTGAACCATACGAATAAAGACCTACAACTTTACCGCCTTCAGCTTTAATTTCATCTATAGTTTCCTGAGCACCCATATGGTCTAATCCCGGATCTTCACCAACTTCATTCATAATAATTATATTATTTTTACGTGCTTCTTCATCAATTGATATAATATACGGAGTTAAAAAGTCAGTTTGAAGCATGTGTTTATTATATTTCAGACAAACTTTTGCAACTAAATCGTGAGCAGTTTGTGGTATCATGCTGGCAACAAGGTCTGCTTCTTTCACTAAATTTTCAAGGGCATCCTGTTGACCGACTGTCCAACTTACAGCTTTACCCAGAG
>Ga0255420_10098_pt1 | contig 17889 bp, 17 predicted proteins | sample ANMaggSeSYBR02I3_FD_182630 | JGI IMG/M metagenome (GOLD analysis project Ga0255420, IMG submission 182630) | Sediment cell enrichment communities from methane seep in Santa Monica Basin, California, United Staets - ANME aggregate JGI... | ecosystem: Environmental > Aquatic > Marine > Cold seeps >...
TAAAACTAGTGTAACATGTCCTGCCGGGAACAGAACCATGATTTCAAATTATAATAAAAAGGAGGGGACGACAACATTCTATTTCAAGAAAGAAATCTGTAACAAGTGTTCGTTAAAAGAAAAATGCACTAAACAGAAGGGAAGGACTATCACCATAGGGAAACATTATGATTTGGTGATGGAGGCTAAGGAATATAATAAAACCCAGGATTTTAAGGATGATATGAAGGAAAGAGCTCATATTGAACCAAAGAATGCTGAGATGAAGAGATTCCATGGGATGGAAAGAGCAAGATATTGGGGGCTGACGAAGGTGAATGTTCAATTCATTATCACTGCTATCGCTGTTAATGTGAAGAGGCTTGCAAATGTCAGTGATAGCGTATGCTATCTATAAATGTGTTGAAAAGTGAGGTAATTTCGAGAATATTGAGGTAAATAATGGGCTAATATGGGTTTTTTGGTGAAAAAATCAGATTTTTTCTGAAAAATCCTGGAATTCATGAAAAAATGGACGGATTTGGGATTAACTTGAGGGCTTATCCGACAATCTCGAGGATGTAAAATAAGTAGTAGTCCTCTTCTCTTTCAAGCACTACGAGAAATCTTTAGGATGATATACTTCTATTCCAACCCGTCCTTTTATTCTTTGTAAAAAATCTTTATCGTCCAGTGTTACAAAGACTGCATGATGCTTTAGTGCGGTTTCAAGGTAAATAGAGTCCAATAAATAAGTGCCGTAATGCGCCCCCGCATAACCTGCGCTGGTGCAGAAATGGTCGTCGCATAATTCCCAGATGGATACCATGCGTCAGAGGTTATTCTCCAGAGTCTTTCCTGCCTCCATCCCCAGATACCTTGAAATATTTCGTATGACCTCTGTCGGCAGATTGTAGGCTCAATAAGATCGAATTTACCATCTGCTACTGCCTGTATTACGCGTCTGCAATCAGAAGAATATTTCTCATCCCCTTTTGTTGAGGCGATAAAAACATTTCATCAATGCAGATTGGTTTTATTCATTAATGTCTCCGATCCCTTTTGATCATCTCCAGGACAGACGGGGCTGTCTTTGGCCATTTTTGCTCGAACTTTTTTGCTTCAGTGAGCCATGCTCTTGCTGCCAATTTCACCTCATATTCCTTTACGTCACTGCCGCTTTCGAGAACCATCTTTCTCAGGTCATGTATCTGTTCGTCTATGAACGATATTTTCTCGATAATTTCGCCATTTGCCATGAGTCTTATTTTTATTTTGAGTGTTTAAATAGTTGTTTGAGATGAATGATGGTATGGCGAGTAGGATTATGGGATGGGGAATTCTTACAATCACCTGACAACCACAGTCCCGCCCCTACCCTCCAGCGCCTCAACCACACCCTCGGGCCTGCACACAACCGCCCGCTCACCACCCTGCTCCACGAACTCCACAGCCGCCTGAATCTTAAGACCCATACTCCTAGGCGGGAACTGCCCATCTGCCAAGTAGCAGCGCCAAAAGTTAGTGGTGGAGCAAATACATTATATCAAATCAGATGGAGCTACCGTTGTACTTCTTCGATAATATCAAAATGCTTATCCACACTTACAATTGTCTCAAGCCCGTTTTGTACCATTGTGGCAGCATGGATGATGTCCCTTGGTAACACACCCTTATCCCGGTATTGTTGGTAAAAGTATAGTGATATCTCGATATCCTTTTTTGTGACAGGCAGTACGTTAAGTCCCAGGTCCTTCATGCTCCATGCCAGGTCTGCTCCCTTGTCCGGAAGATTGATGAGGTGGTACCTGTATAATATTTCCTGGAAGACTTCTGTATCAATGGCTGCCTTCAATTCTCCTGACTGGACCCTGGACAGGATGTCAACACAAGGCTCTTTGAATTCATGGGGTTTGCCAGCGGCATACATGAAGATATTTGTGTCAATGAAATATTCATTCATTGACAGCACCTGATTCTATCTCCTGTTCCATGGTCTCCCAATCGTCTACCGGGAGGTTCATCTTAGAGATTTTCTCTGCGGCATCGGGAGTTTTGGTATGTATTGGGCATATGATGAGTTCGTCGTTCCTGTTTTTTATACATACTGCTGTGGATTTGTTCAGGCAGAGGAGTTCTCTTATTTTGGCAGGAATTGAGATTCTCCCAAATTTGTCAATTTTGGCAATTCGTGCATAATGGCATATTGGGGGTTATTGGGTATAAGGTCTTTGAGTGCTGTAGTATCTTACAAGATATTTTCGTATTTTTTTGGCACGAAAATTTTCATCGATTCAGTAAAGCATTAGCTGAAGCGAGTTCTTAGCGATGAAATTTTGGAGTGATATTTTCGAAACTCTTTTCTATGTGAATAGCGTATTTCCAAGCACTACCGATGGGTAGAACATCGCCTTATAATAAACGTTTCACTGCTCATAAGCAGAATATCTCCCTGTCAAACAACAAATTATCGGTTATCAACTTGACCACGTTGAATTACCGAAGGGTTTATTGAAATAAGTAATTTCAATTCGGAAATTGTAAAATGGAGACCATTCCTGTTTGATTTCGGCTTGTCCGAGTTAGGGTTTATGTGCTATTAATATAGGTATAACTTCTAAAGCAAATAGCCCTTTTTCATTAACAAATCGGTTCTTTTGTTCTTCAATAATACGTTTCAATTTTTTAGCTAACTTTATATCTGAAGGTGTAGAATCGGGTTCATTTGCCAAACGTTCGGCATAGCCACTTCTAAAAGAATGACAATCTAAAAAATAATTAAGTCGTTCTTTCTTATCCATATTAACTGTTGTCGAAACTTGGAAATCCATTTCAACGTTAACAGGTTCTGGATCTAAGCTCATTATATGGCTATAAAATTCTCTTCCATGTAATCTATCTGGACCACCTTTTATTAAGTTTGTTGATTGAATTAGAAATTCAAGGTCATGATTTGGAGGATAATTTATTATCGTCCCGTCATCAACACTGCTCATAATTATAGATCCATGAGAATTCAATGATGACCAAAGCTTATGCATGATGCCTTCAGGGTTTTTCAAATGGTGAAGGACAAAAGAACAAAAAATCAAATCATATTCATCTGAATGGATATTCTCATCTTCGATATTAGCAACCCTGAATGAAAAATTTTCATCCGCATAATTTCTATTTGCCACCTCAATTGCCGTTTTAGATATATCGACGCCTACTATTTGAATATCATCAAATTTAGAAAATCTTGAATAAGTCACATATCCATCTGAGCAGCCTATATCCAAAACTTTGATAACCTTCTCTGGATTGAATTTTCTAATATAGGATATGGCTGTTCTAATATTTTTCAAATCTAGCTCTTGTAGTGAATCAGCCTGAATCCTGAGCCTCTCTTTATCCTCTTGATAATCATAGTTGGACGCTGCTGTTTCAATTTTTTTAGAGAAATCCTCTTCATTACTTTGTTTCTGGGTCAAAGTGAAAGCGATTTTGCTGATATGTTGATTCAGCTTCAGTTTGAACTCAGAAATACCTCCGTAGGTTGATATAACGCCAAGTTGCTCACATTTTTTTTGAAACTTGCGAAGTCTATTGAGCTGATTCGACTCAATTTGATCAATTGATGCTTGTCTTTTAGAAAAATAAACCATTGAAAGTTTTTTCGATTTTATGAATTGCTCTATTTCTTCAATGGTGCCGGATTCATAAGTTCCAGTTGATGTCCCAATCCGAGTCCAAAATATACCAATTAAAATATCTGAATCATTAACAATTTGTTTATTGATAATTGATTGGGGTCTATCGCCTAATTCAGGAATTACATGTGTTTCCCAAAGCACTGGCTCAAACATAATTGACATATCCACAGAATTTGATGCATTCCAATTATAAATCACATTTTGAACAGCTTCACGTTCTTCAAAGACATCAGAAGGTGATGCGATTAATACTCGATATATTGTTGCTTCTCTTGGCATATAAGATTCCTTTATTTTTTATCAAATATTTATAGTTTTATTATTTCGATTATAAAAAAGCATAGAATAATGTTTCATGTTAATTATTAGGGTCTCCGCTGTTTTCTATCGTAATATAATACCACGATGCAAAAAAACAATTTACAAGAAGAGCATATTGAATATAAAAGTTTCCGTAGATAGCGAAATCTTCAAGACTTCATCATTAAGAAATATCTTTGAAAGGATATCTTAATCATATCTATCCATACTAAAGAGTGAAGAGCCAATTATTATTCCTCAAGTCAAACATTGCGACAGCACACCCAACCGCAGCAGAGCTGCAGGGTATAACGATTGAGATTAACCCCCCCACCAATCACCTGACAACCACAGTCCCGCCCCTCCCATCCAGCGCCTCCACCACACCCTCGGGCCTGCACACAACCGCCCGCTCACCACCCTGCTCCACGAACTCCACAGCTGCCAGAATCTTAGGACCCATACTCCCGGGCGGGAACTGCCCCTCAGCCAGATAGCGCCGTGCCTCCTCCACAGTCAACCTATCCAGTTCCACCTGGCCGGGTGTATTATAATTCAGCGAAACCTTATCCACAGTGGTTAAAAACATCACCACATCCGCCCCAATCTCAGCAGCAAGCAAACTGGAAGCCAGGTCCTTATCAATCACAGCATCCACACCCTTCAGGTCACCATCCTCCTCAACCACAGGGATGCCCCCGCCCCCACAGGCAACCACAATAACGCCGTCCTGCACCAGTTCCCTGATCACTCCCGCCTCAACAATATCCACAGGCAAAGGCGAGGGCACCACACGCCGCCAGCCACGCCCGCTGTCCTCAACCACAATGTGACCGCACCGCTCGAACTCATCAGCCTCCTCCCTGCTGTAAAAAGGTCCGACAGGCTTGGTAGGATGCCCGAACGCAGGGTCATCCGGGTCCACCAGCACCTGCGTCACAACTGGGGCCACTCTTGTATCAAGATGGTGGTCCTTCAACTGGTTAACCAGGCTCTGCGCTATCATATATCCCATACTTCCCTGGGACTGGGCCACATCCACATTCAGCGGCATATACGGCACCTTACCCCTGGCTGCCTCCACCTGGATCATGATAAAACCCACCTGGGGCCCGTTCCCGTGGGTCAACACCACCCGGTGGCCCGCACGCACCAGGTGGGCTATATGTCCCATGGATTCAAAAGTATTATCGAACTGCTCCTGAATTGTGCCTTTCTGCCCGGGCCTGATAATGGCATTACCACCAAGGGCAGCCACAATAAGGCTCAAGCACCCACCCTGAGGAATTCATCTATTACGGTTTCCAGTGTCATCTCCCCAATCTCCTTTATCTCGTAGCGCACCCTGGTGGCTGGTTTATTGATACTGATCTGCCGTGTCAGGTCAATGGGAGTGCCTATGACCACAGCATCGCAATCCACCCGGTTGATAGTTTCCTCCAGGTCCCGGACCTGCCCGGGGCTGTAACCCATGGCAGGCAGCAGCGCCCCTGTATCAGGATATTTCTGGAATGTCTTGGTAATGGAACCCACAGTATACGGTCGTGGGTCAACGATCTCCCTTGCCCCTGCCTTGTTGGCCCCGATGGTGCCTGCACCGTATTTCATGCCGCCATGGGTAAGGGTAGGTCCGTCCTCCACCACCAGCACCCGTTTTCCTCTTATCATTTCAGGGTGTTCCACCGTGACAGGTGAAGCCGAGTCAATTATCCTGACGCCGGGATTGACCTCCAAAATATTGCGGCGCACCTGCTCGATCTTTTCCAGTTCCGCAGTATCCTGTTTATTGATCACCACAACATCAGCCATTCGCAGGTTGATCTCTCCCGGGTAATATGTAAGCCCGTCCCCTGCCCGGTGCGGATCTGCCACCACAATGCTCAGGTCAGGTTTGAAGAACGAAAAATCATTATTACCGCCATCCCATACCACGATATCTGCCTCTGCTTCGGCTCTTTGCAGTATCTTTTCATAATCCACACCTGCAAACACAGTACAGCCCGCATCTATATGGGTCTCATATTCCTCCCTCTCTTCTATGGTAGTACCCATGGCATCCAGGTCCTCGTAACATGAGAAACGCTGCACTGCCTGTTTTGCCAGGTCCCCGTATGGCATCGGGTGTCTTACTACAGCCGAGGTCTTACCCAGCTTTCGCAGTATCTGGCATACTTTTTTACTCACAGAGGTCTTACCGCTGCCCGTACGCACTGCACAGACCGATATCACAGGTTTGCTGCTCGTTATCTGGGTGGAATCGGGTCCCTGCATGATAAAATCCGCACCTGCGGCATTGACCATTGCGCCTTTGGACATAACATAATGATACGGCACATCACTATAGGCGAACACTACCTGGTCAATGGAGTGCGAATGTATCAGGTCAATAAGCTCGGCTTCCGGATATATCGGAATGCCGTCAGGATACAGGTCGCCTGCAAGTACAGCCGGATATGTCCTGCCCTCGATATCAGGTATCTGGGTGGCAGTGAACGCTGCCACCTGGTAGGCAGGATTATCTTTGAAATATACATTGAAATTGTGGAAATCCCTGCCTGCCGCTCCCATTATTATGATTTTAGTTACATTATCGCTCATATAGCTGCCCTCATCCTGTTCGTTCCTCGTGCTGTTCGTTATATTTGTAATAATATTTGCTCTTACATATTCAATTATTCTGGCATAATATTAAATCCCATTTTCCTGAAATCTTCATCAAAGGTAAAAGCATCATTAATGCCCATGCTTTTCATCAATGCAAAACTTGTACAATCAGTAAAGCTCAATTGCTTGTCATTATATTTCTCAAAGATGACCAGTGCATCTTCATAGACACTTTCATCAACTCTCCGCAACTCAATAATTTTCGAACTGTGGATATTTTGCCCCCAGTTGACAGCCTGTGCATGTCCCACCTTGAACCTGATCCTGGTCAAAGTTTCATCTACGATATAATCTGAGGTGATAAGCCTTGTTGGCCTAATTTTTCCGTTTCGCATCTCCATCAGGAAACGCTGGGCTGCTTTGTAGTAATTATCCCTGTCATTTGCCAGTGCCAGAAATGCAGAAGTGTCTATGAAAAGCACACTTCATACCTCATATATCTGGTCATGGTTCTCTGACAGTTGCTCATCACTTGAAAACATCCCCGATGTCTTGAAGAAAGGGTCATCCTTGTCAAGTCCTGACTTACTCCTTACCCAGAACAATACAGCCTCCCTGACAGCGTCCTTTAATGTAAGATGTTTCTCATCAGCCACTTTTTTCAGCCCGGAATATTCATAATCTTCCAGTTTTACCTGTACATGTTTGAATGACATGATATACCAACATGTAATATCAACATTTCATCATAAAATGTTATCGCTTGACGAGATCCTGTAATTCATATAATTCGCCCCCGGCCTGTCAAGTAAGATCAACAGGGCTGGCAGCAGCGTCAGGGTCAACAACAGTATCATCAGGATGGATGAGAATGCAATGATACCGAACCATACCATCAGCGGGAAGGGTGACAGCATCATGGCGGCAAACCCGCCCGCTGTGGTCAGTCCTGAAGTCACGATGGCCTTACCTATACGTGAGATGGTGGTCTGGATAGCATCCCGTGGTTCGGCCCCCTTTTCCCTTTCTTCCTTATAGCGGTGCATAATGTGGATGGAATAGTCCACTCCCAGACCCAGGATGATACTGTTGGTACTGATACTGAGCGTGGTCTGGGGGATGCCCAGTATCCACATCAGGGCTCCGCTTATGGCAATAACCACTATTATAGGGGCCATAGGGATAAGCGCCCTTACCACTGACTTGAATATCAGGAACATGGCCAGGAATACAAACACAAAACTGAGAAGAGTCATGCGTATCTGGCCGTCGGTCATGGTATGCCCGATCTCATTGTTCAGTAAAGGTTCTCCTGTTATGGTAATATCCATATCCGGTTGTACAAATCCTATAGAAGAGCGAATATTGTTAAGGGTATCGTCCAGTATTTTTCCATCCAGGTGTTCCACGGTCAGGTCGATGACCCCCTGGGTAACATATGGATAGTTGACCAGGCGTCGTCTCTTGGCAGGGTCCATTTCATCGATCAGGTGCGGAATATCCTGGTTTTCAGGCAGGCTGCCATCGTCTGACAGAATTGAGGCAAGACTACTTGTCTGTATTACAGCAGGTTCATGCGCCTGCAAATAATCGGATAGGGTCAGCATTTCCTGCAATGTTTTCCTTGAGGTGATATCGTCAGACCTTATTACAAGGGAAATAGTATCGGTACCGCCTGTCAGGTCTCGCATTTCCTCCATGAACCTTATGGCCTGGATATCCTGGGGAAAATATTGATAGAAATCTGTAAGTGTATCCACCTTTGGATACATTGCTGCACTTGAAAAGGTTACACCGATAACGAGCAGCACGATAAATATAGGATGCCTTGTAGAATTACGGGTAGTATGTTCAAGAATCCTGTCAAGTATACCTGGGGCAGGTTCCTGGTACTCTGAACTGCCTTTATCTACCAGTTTCAAGACAGCAGGGATGAACCAGATTGCAGTAATATATGACAGGACAAGCCCGATGGATACGGCCATACCAAAATACTCAAGATCAGGAATATTTGCGAAATACATACTGCTAAAGCCAACAAGGGTGGTAACAATGGCAAGTCCCACAGCCTTACCCATGCGGGTGATGGAGACTTCGATAGCCTCATCCACATCCAGCCCTTTTGATCGTTCTTCTTCGTACCGGGTCATGACCTGGATGCCGTAATCGATCCCCAGTCCTATCAAGACACTTAAAAAGCCTGTCAGTATCATGGACATGGGTATTTCCAGCACACCCATGAGACCGAAAGCCATGGCCAGTGCAATGGTGACCGCCATGAGGGGCAAAAACGGCAGATACCTTCCCCTGACAATGGTTCTGAAAAATATGTACAATATTGTTATCATTAATATTAGTGCCACACCGAACATCATGCCCATGCTCATACCCATGATCATCCCAAGCTGGTAGTCAAGCATGGGCCCACCCGAGGCTTCCACTGCCACACCCGGGGGCCGTTCAACGAAATCAATGGCTTTTTCCATATCAACGGCAATGGCCCCCGGCTGTTCGAGTTCAGGTACCTGGACAATGATGAGGGCAGTGTCGCGCCTGGGTATGACCCCTTCCAGGATACCGCTGTCGTATGCTGCCTGCAGTGCTTCCTGGCTTGAAGCTTCTTTATCTGTCACCCTCCTGGCAGCAGAATTTGTAGAGATGACATAATCCAGTCCTTGTAATTGCCTTTCCAGTCTGGCAAGGTAATCGAAAACATAGGGTTCAAGCACGTCCTCGCTCTTGACCATCACAAAGACCGTATCAGTGCCGAAGTCTTTCTGGTAGGCCTTGAAATCGTTATATACAACACTATCCTCAGGGAAGAAGGTTTCAGAACTGGTGACCATCTGTACCTGGGATATAAAGAACAGGGAAATGAACACAGCAACTGCTAATATACTGATGACGGTCTTTGGATGTTGTATTGCATTGGTTGAAAGACCATGCAGGATAAAATGCATTATTCTGGATATATTTGCCAAACTCCGATAAACAAGGGTACTGTATATTAGTTGATTTTTTCAATTGTACATTATGGTATAAATTATCTTCAGTCAAATGTTGCGACGACACACACAAGCGCAGCAGAGCTGCAAGGTATAGTTATTAAGATTGAAGCAGGCATGCACACCCGAGTCTTACTGTTATAGTTTATCAGATGGAATTTATCAGATGAAAAAAAGAAAAAAGGAGGGGATGGAGGGAAAGAAATGAAGTAATGTTAGATATCTCAGGTGAGACAATCCAAACAGATGTATTTGCCCATTACCTGTATCTCTGAAGTAAGTTCGATATTCTTCTCTCCGCACGAATCGCATACCTTCCGTGTCAATACAAGTTCTGGTTTTACTTTTTCGTCCATTTGAATCACCGAACTATCATCATTGTTAATGATATATATAGATTGTGTTGAAATATAATGATTATATATTACAATTTGGTGCGATAAATAATTCTTTTTATTAGTTGAAAGAGTGCAAATATATTACTCATACCTCAATGCATCTACCGGTCTTAATTTTGATCCCTGGTATGCCGGAACGAACCCGGCGATAATACCTACCAAAACCGATACTGAAAGGGCAATTATAATTATATCAACTGATACGATCGTCCCTCCTCGAGCCATAGGCAAGCCGCCCATCAAAGAAGGCATCACTCCCGATAGAATGATCCCGAAAATCACTCCGATAATTCCACCGGCCAGCCCGATAAGTCCTGCATGAAAAAGGAATATGGTTAATATATCCCTATTTCTTGCCCCTATTGCTTTCATGATCCCAATTTCTTTAGTCTTTTCCAGAACTGATGTAAACATCGTATTTGAGATGCCCACAGACCCGACCAGAAGCGAAACAGCCGCAATGGCAGTTAAGAATGCACTCACGGAACTCATCATCTCACCCCTCATTTCGTTCGTTTGCTTGCTGGAAGTTACAGTGAAGTCCTTGTCATTTTCAGTAACATGTCTGGTGATCATCAATTTGTTCTCAATCTTCTCTACCACTGCATCAAGATCATCTTCATACTTGATCTTCACAATTATGGAATCATAGACGTCCTTTTCTTTGTCATCCAGTATCTGGTATGCCATTTGAAGAGGCATAATAATGCTATTACTTTGATCATCCAGTATTCCCACGATCCGAAACGCACTATCCTCTATGGTAATAACTTTGTTAATACCCAATGGTCGGTCAAAAAAGTTATCTGCCAATCCTCCACCTATCACGATAACATTCTGGTCTGCAGAATCAAGCATCCTACCGTCTCGTATTTCAGAAGTAGTTATCTGTGACCAAACCTTTTGTTCAACTCCGGTTAGAGAAACTGAACCACTTTTTCCAAGATACGCCGCATCTACATTTCCTCTTATTTGAGTATCTATCAATTCTATATCGGATAGCCCTCTTAATGCCTGGACATCAGTTCTGCCCAGTACGGTCTCATCATCGGTAGCCTGACCCTCGGCAGCCTGGCCCCCTTCACGATCTGGTCCAAAGCGCATATCTCCACCTCTTGAAAATCCTGGTGTAATAGTAATGAGGTCCATTCCCAGGTCATCCAGTTGTTCAGTCAATGATTGCTCCATGCCTTCCCCTATCGAAACAATCGCTATTACTGATCCTACTCCGATGACTATACCGATAATAGTAAGCCAGCTTCGTAACGGGCTGTGAAGCACCATGTTCAGTGCATGTTTCAGACATTTGTTAAGTTTCATAGCTTTCAATTAACTATTTTTTTTCAATTCATGAAAGATATCTTTAATCTGAAATTGAGGATCGACCAACTTTCTTCTCTTGTACTTTTTGTACAATACAACGCCAATTATCAGGATGATGAAACCAGCAATATACCATTTATATGTTCCAAGAGCGCTCTGTTGCTCAAAGTCTCTCTTTTTAGATATTCCTGCAACCATATCTGAATCGATATTCTGAGGAGTGAGAGTCACGTCTTTTTCAATTACTTTCCTTTCTCCCATCGTGTCAGTATAAGCGATCTGAACAATAAGACTATTCGATTCCTGTATAGCCAAACGCTGACCAGGGATCTGCCTGGTATCTGCTTGTACGTTCTGGATCTGAAGATCAGTCATTTGCTGTATTGATCTCAGATTGAAACTGGCAACTGTATAATCGCCCTTGTTAAGATTTCCGATTATTACTGAGTTTGAGCCGCTGATCTCCCATCCATTCTGTCGGGGTACGATCACAGAAACAGAATACGCGGGGTTACTCCCAATATTTGCAATGCTGAAAGACGTCTCAGTTCCTGAATTATCTGAGAAGGCCACTTCAAAATCAGTCCCACCTCCCACATTAACACCTGCAATTGTTGAGATCTCCTTCTCTTCATAGGTAATGGGATCATCATAAGTCAGATACAGTTTTAATTCATAGAGACCCGGATCTGCATTGGGATCAGCTATAACCTGATAATCCAGATCAACGCTCTCACCAATATCAATATTCTTTATGTATTTGGTATTATCACTTCCAACCGGCAGAATGACCTTATCCTCATTTATCCAGCTAAATGTCAGGTCCCTTAATGGAGCCTTCCCCACGTTATTTACGGTGAATGTCAGTCCGCTCTGCTTTCCCGGAACAAGATTGGTCTTATCGATCTGGATAATTTCCGCCATTTCCCTGTTCTTCACGTTTATTGTAATACTTTTTTCAATTACTGTTGAGTCACCAAATTCATAATACCTGACCTTCAGATCATGGCTACCAGCTGATGCATCACTATCAACCTTAATGGTGTACGTGATAATTTTCATATAGTCATCGTATTGGTATGATTTCATTGTCCCGATATTCTGCACTGCCGGCTCATCTGTTACTAAAGTAAAAGGGTATTCTGGCACAAATTCGACCATAAGGTCATTTGCTGTTTCCCCTCCAAGATTTTCAATACCCAAATATATCTCCATTATGTCTCCTGCAATTGCCGGATCAGGGTCCTGGTTCACCAGACTGATAGAAACCACTTTAGCATCTGAGATGTCCGTAAATGCACTAGACATTGGGATCATAATAAAGCATAAAATAAATAATGCAAGACTGATTTTTTTCATATCTCATCCACCTCATTTTCTTGTATTCTGATTATTTCACCATCTTTCAATTCGATGGTAGTGTTAGCATATTTTGCAAGATTCTGGTCATGAGTGACCATTATGATTGTTTTACCCTCCTCCCTCCAGAATCTATGAAGCATTTCAATGATATTTTTTCCAGTGACACTATCGAGCGCACCGGTAGGTTCATCTGCCAGGATAATTTCCGGATCTGTTACCAGGCATCGGGCAATTGAAACTCGTTGTTGTTGTCCCCCGGAAAGCTGGGAAGGTCGGTGATGAATTTTATCAGCTAATCCCAGAAAAGCCAGAATTTCCTCAGCCCTTTTAGAAGCTATCTTATCATCGATTTCCTGGAACTCTAACGGAAGCATGACGTTTTCAAAAGCAGTCATGGTCGGGATCAGGTTATATTGCTGAAAGATGAATCCGATCGTCTTTCCCCGAAATGTTGCCAGGTCTGATTCGCTGAGCTGGCTGATATCCTGGTCTTTTAATAGTATCCTGCCTTTTGAGGGGATATCCAGACACCCGATCAAATTCATCATTGTTGATTTCCCGCTCCCTGATGCACCGATAATGGCAACAAAATCACTTTTTCTAATCTCTACGGTTACTCCCTTCAAAGCGGGAACTTCGATCTCTCCCATCTGGTAGATCTTCCAGACATCTTCCAAATGGAGGAGTACACCATTCTCATTTTCTGGTAAGTTCTGATCTTTTGTCATATTCAGTCAGACTTTTCATCTGTTACATTCAGCGAATTAAGTAAATATTCTCATGGTATCGATTGATCTAAAAAAAAAGAAGAAAAAGGATAATTAGGTTACCTTCCTCTTCCGGATTGTCCGGACATTTTATGTTCGCCAAATCTGCCGGGCAATCCAAGCTGTTCTCTAAGCTCGTTTACTGTATCGTAATCTCCGTCCAGTTTTGCCTTATGAATCTCAACAAGTAATTTAAAGTCACCTTCATCCTGGATATTTGGTAACTTTGGCCAATTCTCTGCTGCTACTAAAAAGGCATCATAGTCTCCAGCTTCAATAGCCAGTTTCTTGTCTTCTCTATGCTCTCGCATTTCAGACCTGGCCTCATGTCTCTTTACACACTTGTTGAAGTTTTCCTCTGTCAATCAGTTCGACATAACTTCTTTCCAGGCTTGGTAGTTGTTTGTTTCAATTGCATTCACAATATCTTCCTTGCTTTCAGAACCAATTCCAGATAAATTTCCTCTGTAAGCTGATGCTGTTCCTAATGCTGCCAAAATTATCATCAGAGCCAGCACACTAAAGAACCTCGTTCTTTTCATTTTATTTACACCTCAAAATACTACATTATCAAAACCTGCTTATAAGAACAAAGAAGGTAAAATGTACACTTTACATCCACCTTTTTTATTAATGTTCAGATAGAATAGTAGGATATATGCCTCCGTTTCATCTAATCGATCCCACAAGGCTGGCTGTAGAACTTGTCTACACACTTATTGTTGTATTTCTTTGCTTTACGATATATTATAAAACCAGGGAAATATTTGGTCTGACAAAGCATGAAGGGATAAAATATTTTAGAATAACGTTCTTATTTTTTGGATTAGCCTACATTTCCAGATTCATGTCCGTTTTATTAAAGTTAATGGTAGTAACATTTGATATTTATTTCCCGATACACATATTCGGAATTTTTCCCCTGCTTTTCATCGGATACTTCAGCACAATGGCTATTCTTTCATTGACGTATAGTATACTCTGGAAAAAACTGCATATCAAGCATACTTTTTTAAAGCATACTTTTTTATTATTTAATGTCATTGCCGTTCTAATATCCGGCATTGCATTTTTTTCGAGATCACCATCTATTCTGATATTAGCGCAGGCAGTACTGCTCATTTTTACATCAATAATTATTGCCCACTATATTTTCAGCAATTCGAGAAAAATCTCCAGGCTTTATATTTTATATATTTTGTTTTTCCTGTTCTGGATAGTCAATCTAATCGCATTGGGTCCAAGAAGATTGCTTCCAATTGAAATACAGACTGTATTTCAGGTTATATCGATTGCAGTGATTGGGATTATCTATTATAAAGTGGCAAAGTGGACATAATGAAGCGTAAAAGAGATCGTTTGGAGGTGATATATGACATATTGAAGATCATTAGACATTATAATAATTCCATAAAGCCTACACCCCTGCTGAGATATTCAAATCTATCTTCACAGAGTTTTTCCGAATACTTAAGTGAGTTATTGGAAAAGGGGTTTATAAAAGAAATTATTGACGAAAAAGGAAGGAAGTTTTTTACATTGACAGATAAAGGATTTGAATATCTTGAAAAATACAAATTAATTATCGGTTTTATTGATGAGTTTGAACTATGATCATTTTTTAGTAAAACTTATTATTTCCGTGCCCTTCTCCTTAAAGTCACTATCTACCACCGCATTTCGGGAACGATAATTTCATCACCAGAGCGCCGAGTGTGACATACCATTACACCTATAGTAATTATACCGGCAACTGGCGTGCCTTGAAGTATAAAAGAGAAAGACAAACAACCATGACATTGGAGGAAACATATCTGTACAAAGGTTCCATCTGTATTTACTATTAAATAGCTTGGACACTTTCTTTAGGCTTCTATTGTAAAACCCATACCAAAACCATAACACGTCATTGAACATTTAATGAACGCCACCTAGGGCAAAATCCAATGGTACTCCCATGGCAATTAAATATGTAGTGTATCTAAATATAAGACAAAAAGGAAGGCAGTAAACGATGAAGCTTCACGAATACCAGTCAAAGGAGATATTCAGAAATTACGGTATCCCCACACCTGAAGGGATTATGTGCAACACGCCTGAAGAGGCATCAAAGGCAGTCCGGCAGTTCGGGACAGCAGCTATTAAGGCCCAGGTACTGGTGGGAGGCAGGGGGAAAGCAGGCGGTATCGCAATTGCCACGCCTGAAAATGCCACAGAGACTGCCTTACGTATCATGGGTCTGACCATCAAGGGCCTGCCGGTGGGAAAGGTACTGGTAGAGCAAAGTGTGGACATCAAGCAGGAATTTTATCTGTCAATTGCACTTGATCGCACTTCCAGGCGTCCCCTATTGATAGCCAGCGCCAGTGGTGGTGTAGATATTGAAGAGGTGGCAAGAACATTGCCTGATCTCATACATAAGGAATTGATCGACCCGAAAACAGGTCCACAGCCCGAGCAATTAGAACTAACGGCAGCAGGGCTGGGTATTTCAGATGTAACTTCATTATCAGGGATGGTCGACAGCCTATATACAATCTACGACGAACTTGACTGTACACTGGCGGAGATAAATCCCCTTGTTTTGACCAGGGACGGTCAATTATCGGCCCTGGATGCAAAGATAAATATCGATGACAACGCCCTGTTCCGCCAGAGCGCCATGCAGAAGTTGTATGAGGAGAACCTGGAAGACCTGGATCCCCTGGAAGTACAGGTTAAGAAGCTGGATATGAGCTATGTAGCAATGGATGGTGATATCGGATGTATAGTGAACGGGGCTGGCCTGGCACTTGCCACGCTTGACATGATCAGCAGGGAAGGCGGCACTCCTGCCAATTTTATGGACGTTCGGGGTGGTGCGAATGCTTTTCATATGGGACGGGCCGTAGAGATCACTGCTTCCAACCCGCGTACTAAAGTAATGCTCATTAACATGTTCGGCGGCCTGACCCTATGCGACGAGATCGCTGAGGGCATCCGTGATACCTTGCAGGGACTGGATATTCCTGTTGTTATCAGGTTGACAGGGACGAACCAGGAAAAGGGATGGGAGATCTTAAAAGATGCAAATGTGTCTGTTGCCCAAAGTACGGCGGAAGCGGCCGGTATTGCAGTGGGGTTGGCTTCATGAGCATATTGATGGACCGGGACACCCGGCTGGTTGTACAGGGTATTACAGGACATGTGGGTACTCTTGAGACCAGGTTTATGGTGCAATATGGCACAAAAGTTGCAGCAGGTGTTACACCGGGCAAGGGCGGCCAGGTGGTGGAAGGGGTGCCTGTGTTTGATTCCATGCCTGAAGCAGTGGACACCACAGGTGCAAATGCATCAATTGTTTTCGTACCTCCGCCCCATGCAGCAGGTGCTATCCTGGAGGCAGTGGATTCAGGTGTCGCGCTGGTCGTGTGTATTACTGAAGGGATACCTGTTAAGGACATGGTCCGGGTGTTCAGGAGCATTGAAGACATGGATGTAAGGCTGGTTGGCCCAAACTGTCCCGGTATCACCACACCAGGTGAGGCAAGGGTGGGTATCATGCCGGACTCAATCTTTTTAAAAGGTAGTGTGGGTGTGGTATCACGCAGCGGTACCCTGACCTATGAAGTGGTGGACGCTCTCAGCAGGCAGGGCATAGGCCAGTCCACTTGCGTGGGTATCGGCGGCGACCCGCTCATCGGTACGTCGTTCATTGATGCACTTGAGATGTTCGAGAACGACCCCGGTACATCTGCAATTGTGATGATAGGTGAGATAGGCGGCACTGCCGAGCAGGAGGCTGCCGAATATATAAAAGAGCATGTGACCAAGCCTGTGGTGGGTTATGTGGTGGGGATCAGCGCGCCGCCGGGTAAGACCATGGGTCACGCCGGTGCCATAATCAGCGGGGGCGGCGGGACTGCCAGGGAGAAGATCGAGGCGCTGGAGGGTGCGGGGGTGACGGTGGCAGGGAGTCCTGGGGATGTGGCTGTGAAAATAAACAGGTTGATTTAACTTGATATTGTCAGATTATTCTAAAAGATAAAAATGGAGAAGTATCAATATTAACGGATGAACGCGAAAATGATAGGAAAATTACTGATGCCTCTGGCGTAGCGGCTAAAGGCAATGTTTTCATAAGTGATGTAAGGGGCCAGGTAAGTTGGGATATGAACAAGTCATCTAAAATAGACAACAACGCCTGAATCCCTATCCGGGAGTTCAGATATTAGTGTGACTGTTATACTCCACTGTAAAGTAGCTCCAAAGAGGGAAGAATACTATGAATGAGAAAATAAAAATGCAAATAATACCTCCCCATGTAGGTCGTTTCATAAAGTGGGGAGAAAAAGACTTCGAATCATTTTGGGAAGAAGTGGCAGTAAAAGCCCAGGACGAGATTTACTGGTTTAGAAAGTGGGAGAAGGCATTTAGCTGGGATGAAGACATCTTCAAGTGGTACGCGGGCGGTATC